>Ga0116227_10000246_pt1 | contig 97594 bp, 72 predicted proteins | sample S1TSphgellanicum_FD_89693 | JGI IMG/M metagenome (GOLD analysis project Ga0116227, IMG submission 89693) | Host-associated microbial communities from peat moss isolated from Minnesota, USA - S1T2_Fb - Sphagnum magellanicum MG | ecosystem: Host-associated > Plants > Peat moss > Unclassified... | reverse complement strand
TTAAATGTTTAGGGGAGGTTCCCAAATTTATGGAAAAAATTTTGAATGAAGTTCCCCTCCCATTTTAAAATGTTTTTGTAAGTATTTTTTTTAAGTTCTTTAGGAGAAAGTTTTTTTTTTTTTTTTTTTTTTCCCCATTTTGGTGATGAAGCACTTAGTGGCACGCAACCCAAAAAGGATTCAGCATTGATGGTGACAAGTTGTTGAAATTCTCTCAAAAGCCTAGAAGATCTAGTACAAAAACCTAACCTAACATATGAAGGGAACCATTTCTCAAGATAACTTTGGAAATGTGTCTCCATATGCTTGCCAATTGACTTTGGTTTGGTGAAGCTCTCCTTCGCCACAATCAATGTTCCTTGTCAAGCCCTTAGTTAGACCTTTGTGCCTGAATCACATGCGTGTCATATGCTTAGGTTTTGAAGCTAAGGATTAAATGCCATGACCTACTTGACCTCATCATGGGACAAACACTTCACCATGATTTGTTTGGGAAAATCCTTTTTTCATGAATCCTTGTGTGTTTTTTTATCACATACACAACATTGGGTCCACAACATTTTTTCAAGTTAGAATATGAGGTACGACCAATGTTCTCATCAATACCCATTGTTCTTTTGAGTCAGTTGGTAAATGTTCACAAATTTCAAACATTTTGATGAGCCTTCAATCCTCCCCCATATCCATTAGCAAACTTTTAGTCTACCTTTAGGGTTGGGTCATGAGTGCATGTAAGCTTTGAAAACAAAGCCGTTAAGGAATCAATGTCTCCATTGGCATCAATCAAATAGTTCACCTGACATCATGTCTTTCAACTTTTGCCTTGCAAACTAGACTTCCATCTTGGACTAGACAAAGCAATAGGCCCCCAAATGACACCCAAAGTCAATGGCCCAAATGACTTATGGAGGCTTCAAATGTCAATGCATTTATAATTTCCATTGCCATTATTACATGTACCCATTACGCCATAACACTCACATTCATGATGCTATTCTAGCACATGGATAATTTTCATTTGGAGGGCACCCTATATGAGTACACAACCCTCCTAAAGAAGAGGACGGATTTTACACCTAGTCCTTAAGAGTGGAAGGGAATTATGCTTCTTATAGGTGTAAGATTCGTCCCACTCTTAAGGAATAGGCATAAGACCTATCTTTCACCTACACCTTGTGGTCTATGAATGTTTAGGTTCATGATAAGGTTCCCCTTGTGCTTTACAAGAGGTAAAGCCCATGGGAGGGGGACATCCCCAAAATGCGGAGCCAGACTTGGCAACCACCTCATTCTAGACCCATTATGTTGAGAATGCCCCTCACCCCTAGGGATTTGCCTTTTCTTAGGCTTTAAAAATTGATATCCTCTTGAGTCCTTGAGCATAACAACTTTCATAGACCCAAGTTGACCTGACAAAGAAAATGACACAAATGGCAACAAAGTCTACACATCATCTTTAAGAAAATCCATGCAAAGAGACTTTTGTGGCCACTCCAAAGCGGTAGGTGATAATTGAGGGTTCCAGCATATTGCAAGTTGGCATCATGGCCAATGTCACTATGGGAGAAAGGGGGAAAAAAAAGGTGAACTTGTTATACAATGTCAAAATCATTGAGCTTCTATTTCACCAGATTTTTGGAAAAAAAAGAAAAGAGAATCCCAAGGGAATTAAAAATTAAAATAATTGGAAATTTTTAAGTCATACTTTCTAAAAAGATAAGAGAATCTCAAAGGGGAAAAAAAAAAAGAAAAAAAAGGGTGAAATCATGGAGCTTCTTTCTTCTTTTTTTGTTTGAAAAAAGCAAAGAGAACCCCAAAGGCAAAAAAAATAGTACTCAGGTAAGGAAGAAAACAAGGTTTGCACTACGGAAGCCAACTTGTTGAACAAGTTGGGCTTTTAGCCCTGACAATATTAGTACAAGAAGTGTAAGAGCATCTCCACCAACACTCAGCATTGGAAACCTCGGATGATATTCATCCACTGAATCCAGTGGAAGATTGCATGGGACCATGAAAAAAACACATTCAAATCGTATTTATTGGCTGTTCCTTCCCTCCCTGTTTCTGATTGGCTAGATAGTTTGATTGATCCAAGTGGGTTGCTATTATTACTAGTCTCGCACTTACTTGCAGTCCCAGTTTCAGTTTTATGGGTGGGGTTGGAAAAAGTTAATGACTAAAACTTGGATGTGAGAACTATGTTTGCAGGGTCACATACTGAGAGCTGAGCGTTGGTGGAGATGCTCTCCACTATGCCACCCTGCCAAAATATTTTTCACATCCAAGTTTAGTTATCTACTCTTTTGCAACCCCACCAATAAAACTGAAACTGGGACAGCAAATAGGTGGGAGACTACTAATAGCAAACCACATGGACCAAACAATTATGATGGGCCAATAAGAAACACTGAGCAGTAGTTAGATCATATTTATTACACTCTTTTCTGCACAGCGCTGCTGTGCCTCGACCCAGCTAGGATAACCTGCGCAATTATGATGAGGCAAAACCATTTTCCTGAGTCAAACCGGTACAGGTCGGATTTTCTTCATCCATTTTTGACTTTGCAGGAGCATACTGAGCACCGCTGGAGATGCTTCTTAGAAGTTTTGAGATACTCTTCAATAGGTACTTGCTCCCTACTGCACTTGCAGTTCCATTTCATTGACCAAATTAGTTCAGAGAGTGGAAGGTCACAATGTGAAATTTTCATTAGAAAATTTGGTGAAAGTTGATGATGCCCATTGGAAATTTTGAACTCCTAGAGCATTTTGGAGAACATAAAGTGAAGGAGTGATTAAATGCCACTATGTTCTTGGGCCAATGATTTTAGCAGGTCAACTAAAAGTTCACCAGGAATTTTCTTTCAATTAGGCCTTTGGAAAGCACTCTATCATGGGCATATTTTTACAAGCCTAACCTCCAAACCCAAGTTTCATACAATTTTAATTTAAAAGTCTACTAGTGTGGCCTGTGCTGTTGGCCCAAGTGTGAACTCGTCCTCAACTTATTTTTCCTTCCACAACCTGATTTTTTGGAATTTATTTCAATTTTCAACTCCAGAAATCACTTTAAAATTGAATATCTCCCACATTCTGAATCCAAATCTTACCAAATAAATTTCATTAAATCCTGCTCATCAAGATCTTTCCAACAACACCAAAGGCACATTCCAATTCCTCTGAAATTTCCATAAGTACAAAACAAAACAAACAAACTACCTTCCTTCATAGATAGATACTTCATCAAAGTGCAGTTTGTATGCAAGTTTACTCTTTGCCCATGGAGATGGGCTAAGGACGGAGTCTAAAAATTTAAATATGCTAGTTTATAGTTTATAGAGTCATCAAGTTGAAAAAGGAGCAGAAGCCCTAGAAAGGATGAGAAGCTATTCAATCATGTGTTTTAGTTAGGTTTTTTTATAATTGGCAAATATAGGAGCTGGATAACTGGTTAGGCAATTGTCTAGTTAATTTTATAATTATTATTTTAAGAATATTGCCATTAGACACTTTTTGATTGAATTTTCAAAAAATTAGACACATTATTGGGGGTATTATTTTTTAACATTAGGAAAGTTTGATAATGTTTTGGAAAAGGATTTTGTTGGGGGAAGATGTCTACGTTGTCTTGGACATGTATCTTGATTTATTTTATTTTTAATTTTTTTGTGGGGAATATTCTCAATTGCCAATTAAAATTGAATTTGATTACTTAGCTTGTTTGATCTATGTATGTTTTTGCTCTCACATTTTTTAGTCTTCTCTTTTCTTCTCTTTTCACTTTTTCAAAAATCTTCAACTAGAAAGAATTTGTGGTTGCATAGAAAAGTGTCAAAACAATAATATGATCCAACATTTTCAAAAAAAACAAAAATCCAAGTCCATCAATCTTATCACACTTTCCATCAAGAGTTGAATTGTCTTGAGTCTTTATCATGTTTCCAATTTAGAATCTATCTCATCATATGATAAAAGCCTTATTCCTACAAAACGGATGATTTAAAAGACTTAAGAGGGTTAAGAATTAGTACATAGTGTTTACCATTATTTGTTCAACAATATACATTGTTGATGGATACACTTTGTCAAGTGGGTCATTCCCACAATAAGCACTTGCTCAAGGTGGAGCCAAGGGGGCACTTATTTTGGGAATGCCTTGCTCGCTTGAGGTGGAGCCAAGGTGCAATTATTTTGGCAATGCCTTGCTCCAAGGACGGTGCCTAGTGAAAAAGATTTGCAAGAATTTTTGTATGTGTTGGTATCATGAGAAAAAGGAAAAGAAAAGAAAAAAGAGGGTGGCCATTTTAAAATACAAAATGAAAAACCCATCTTGTGGAGATGGAAAATTTCCACTCACTAATTTTAGCTCCAAATTCACTAGAGAATTTCTTGTAGGTCTTTTATGTGCAACTCCCTCGCCCCGCCCCTAATTGAGGGGTTCTCACAAAGGTATGTAAGGCACATCATGTACCCTCTATTTTACCTTCCCACCATGAGCAATATTTTCAACAATCCAATATGTGTCCTCTATGTATTCCTAAAGTACCATACCTACCAATTTTGCGTTGAGCTCAAGACACTTTCGTAGTGAGACAATTGGACTAGGCCAACTCTATTTGCAAAATTGGTATGGTCCTTTCAAAAGATGAAGCACCATGTACCTATATATGGTACTTCACATTAGGGAGGGAGGGAGGGAGGGAAGGGCAGGTGGGGAACTCGGTGTTTGTTTAATGAACATTAGTGTAGCCTACAAGTGCCAATGCCCCAAGTGTGAATAGGTTACCCAACTAATTTTTCCTTCCAAAACAATTTTTTGTAATTTAATTGAATTTCCAATGACGAAAATTACTCAAAATTCAATATCTACTATTCCTTGGGCCTATTTTTTTTTCCCGAAAGCCTAATGGTTGAGGGCTTTCCAACAATTCCAAGAACGCACCTAATTTGCTTGTAATATTTTTAATGAATTTTTAGCAAAAACTTTCTTCAATATTCAATTACCTTTTCACTATAGGTTAAATCATTATGAAACCATCTTGATGCACCCCTACTCATCAAAAGCTTTACTAAGAGTGCGACAAGAGGCACTGTAGTTTGGGAGATCTCAAGGTGATAATAATAATAATAAATTTTAAAAAACAAACAAACAAACAATATATCTTCCTCCATAGATAAATATCAAGAAATTGCAATCTAATCAATTCATCCAAAATGGGTTTTTAGATGTAATTACTCTCATGCAATGTTGTGTACTCAAATTGCATAATCTCACTAGGGGCCCACTTAATGTAAATTTTCCAAACTTTGTCACAATAGGACATTACAACAAGAAGAAGGATGAAGTGGAATGGAGAAAGAAAAAAGGACATAAGTTGAGCACTATCCTAGTTTGGGATTAAGAGCATCTCCAATCCCAAACTAAGAGCTAATTTTTTTGTTCAATTTCGCCAAAATTTCAATATGAAAAAAATGAAAGAAAAAAACACTGTTCCAATGGTGTTATGGAACCCTGCAAAAATGTAAGCTCCCCAGTCCAAGAGGGAGCAGAAAAATTGCACTGTGTAAGGTGTGGCCTCTCTAAGGTTGTTCCAGTCAGATCAAGCTTCAAAGGATGAAGTGGATTGGAGGAAAAAAGGAAAGGATGTAAGTTCAGCACAATTCTAGTCAGAAGGGGTACAAACCAATGTTTTCCAGTTATCAGCTTTCAGACATAATATCCTTTGGATACCAATAAAACATTTTTTTAAAAAAATTCATGATGGAAGATATGTATTAAAAAAAAAACATCAATTTACTACACCACAACAAACTATTATGGTTTCTTGGAAAACTCTGATCGTTCACATGCATTGTAATGGCAAGTCATTGAATTTGAGTGATAGCAAATGGCACTATAAGTACAAGTTGTTGAAATAGAATTAGATCTAAGTCATACAAAAGTTTGCAAATGCCAAAAAAAGAACACACAATAGTGGGGTCAAGACCTAAGAAAAGGAGAGGGACATCTTTTATGTGGACGAATTAAAAGTAAAGTTTGAAAAAAAAGCAGATGGCAAAATCAAGGAAGAGAAGCCTTCAGTTGTAGCACCAAGAAATGATAGAGGAGGAGGTAAGTTTAATGTACCCATTTTTTCATGAGGAATGAGCATTTTTGAAGTTTTTCAAACTTGCAGGAGAATTTTTCAAGATTGTATAGATTCACAAATTTCCTTGTTTCAAATTTTCAGGTAGAGCCATCTCTAACTCAAACCAACACAAGCCAAGACCCAAGTTACTCTCCCATTTTCATTTTTTATTTCAATTTCAATTGTTACCTTAGAAAGATTAGATTGTTTTCTAAACTTTGGAAGAGTTTTTGGATGAATGCTCACCCAATGGCCACTTTATGGCAACGCATGAACTTCATAGGTGGTTGAGTAAGATTATTGTTCAGAGATCTTGAATGCTTACTAGAGCTCTCTAGTGTTACGAAGAGCACCAAAAAGCTCAACGAAGCTATTTGTAATAGTATTAATTAGTAGCTTTCTTTGAGAAATCGGGTTTGTATATGTATTTTTTGGGAATGATCTTTCAAAGCAATTCATATTTGAAACCACCTTTGGGTTCTCAAGAGATTTCATGGACCAAAAACACTTTGGAAGCATTGAATCGGTGCCAACTGAAAGCTTCCAGGATGAACCAAGGAATCTAAACTCACAAAGAAAATGTAGTCATTTAAGATGTTGGGTTGTAAATAGTGCACTTTAGAGCTCAAGAGACTTTTTTACAACAAGGGAGGGCATCGATTTCATTAAGGAAAAAGGTTTCTTTAGGCTTGGTTATTGACATATCAAACAACCTCAAATCTCAAGCCGTGATTGAATGTTCATTAAGTGCAAAAGATTAGCACGGCTCCGAAGTTTTCAATTGGCATCAATCAAGAGCTTCCAAAATGGAACATGAAGTTTAATTTCCTCAATTTCGAGCTGAACTTGTGTGCTTTATAAAGTGCACTGCAAAATTCAAGGATCTTTAGCTCCGATTTTGTGATTTCTTCCAAATTCAGGTTTTTTTTTAGGTTATCAACTACATTTAGAAAGACGCGCAAATGTCAAACAATCAATTTATGGGTGCTTAATCAACACCAACTATGAAGTCCAAGCTTATCATGGAATTGGACTCTCGAAAATCCATGGAGTTCTCATGAACTAATGATATCAAAATCTAGGAGGACTTCTTTTCGAATGATTTAAAGTTAAGGTTACATAATTTAGCAATTAGGGTTAGTATGAAGATTTAGGGTTTAAAGATGTAAGTTTATAGGTTAACAAGATTTAAGGTTTAGGGTACTAGGCTTTAGGGATTTAAGTTTCTAGGATTTAAGGTTTTGGATTTTAAGAATTTTAGTTTTAGGGTTCTACGATTTCAGGTTTTGGATTCCAAGGTTTAGGGTTTTAGGGTTCAGGAATTTAGGGTTCAAGGATTTCTGGTTTTAGGGTTCCGTGATTTAGGGTTTTAAATTCCAAGATCGAAGGTTTTAGGGTTAAAGGCATTTGGATGTAAAGATTTAGGCTCCATTACTTATGGTTTAGGATTCCAAGATTTAGGGTTTTAGGGATCCATGATTTAGAATTCTAACACCAAGATTTAAGGTTTAAAGGTTCCACGAAGGTTTTGGATTCTAGGTTTTAAGGATGTAGACTTAATGCTAAAAAAGGTACACATCTCAAGCTTGGTTAATCGTTATGTGTGTAAATGATTTAATCAGGTTGATTTTGATAACAATTTATCTTTATGAAACCAACGAATTGGTTTTGTTAAAATGAACATTTTATTTCTTACACAAAGACTAATTTCTTTTATAGATTTTGCGATTTCTTTTTTGTACAACCAACAATCTGTTTCTTGTAGAACCTGTGGTATGTTTTTTATATAACCAACAAATTTTTCCACTTATAGTTTAAAATATAGATCTTGAGATTTCCATTTTTGCTATTACATGGAAAATCAACTCACCATCTATTGCAGTTTGATGAGCAGGAAGCAAACAAACATAAGGATCTAGATTCAACAACATGAGTTCTGGACTATGGAGAAATAAGTCTCTCCAAGAAATGATATTTTTGAAATATCTAAATTCAATTCTTTGTCTCAATTGTTAACATTTAGTTTAGGGTTGTCTAAAAATATTATGTGTTGTTTGTAATGATTCCATTTTCCATGTTGATTTGCGACACCTTTGTTTTGAATACTCCAGTTATACCTAGGGTTTTTGCATTTGTGTTTCAATAAGAGGTGGGTCCTAAACCTTCAACTCAAATTGTTTTTCCTCATTTTTCTCACAAATGTGTTTTAATATAACAATTTGACCTCGGTCGGTGCCAAACAAAAGTAATTTCCTTATACTGGTACAACCATAGCCAATTTTGATCTCTAAATCTTTTTTGGAGGTTTGGGTAGAATGCGCATGGAGCATCAATCAGCACCAACAACATTTCCATCACTACAAAGGTCGCTTCTTGTGACAATTTAAAACCAAATGAAAATCATCGTTATCTATCAAGGAGGTGTAATAAGAACGACTCACAAGCAGTCGATCGATGATGACTGACTATTGAATCACTATTGTTTTCTGTGAGCTAGTTCCTATTACCAATTTGCATCAAACTAGGAGTCATTTTTGTTGATGTGCTTCCTATCTACGAGGTGTTTGGATAAGGTTTCAACAATAGTTAATCTACACCGATTGACATTACAAACACACCCCTTTCTAAATGGTACATAATTGCATTACAATTGGTCTATTTTCTTATGTTTTGCATATGCCATCAATCAACTAGTGACATAATTATCTAGTTTTCAATAGAGGAGTTACAAGACATCAACTTTCATTGAAAATCTAACTTTTTCATTTCATAAATTGTTTGTGTAGCCGATTCCAACATCATGTGAAAATGTAATCCAAGGGATTGATAGCAAGAAAAAATTCAACACCAATGAGGTCTTGGAGAAATTTAATATCTATCCCAAGCAAAAATCTTGAATGAACATTCCATTGTGCAAGCTCGTTGCCATTGCCCTTTGTTAAGCTTGTTCTTAAAATTGATGTGCTTAAAATGGAACATACTTTTCAAATGGGTTACAAGCAAGGTGAAAATGTCTTCTTTGATTCCCCCACAAATTGGCAAGGTGCAAAGATTGTTGGCTCAACTATTGAATCATTGTGGGGGCCTCTTTGGAAGGAAAAGAACAATAAATTTGAGGAGTTTTGCAAAGAGACCCAAATCTCGAGCCATTTTTTGGTAAAATGTCCCATGTATGGGATAGGAACCATAAACTTCAAGCTTGGTTCCCGTGTATAGAGAAAGTGCTCCATTTGATGTAGATTAGCACATCTACATGGATAGTTTTGTGCTTAATAACAAGAGCGGCCTCGTAAAGCTCGTCACAACAATCGCAGAACTTAACAAGTAAGCTTGCTCTATTCTTGCATTTCAATCTATTCCTCAAGTTGAAGATGTAAAGATAACACTGACTTTTGATGTCATTGTGGCAATGCAGGTCCATTAAATTAGACCATGTGAGGCCATTTCTAGTCCACGAGTATTTTAGGATCCAAAGTAGAGGATTGATACACTTATAGTAGTTTTAAAAGGTCATTCCAGACAAACAATTCATGAAGTGCGAGGCCAAAACATGAAAGACTTGGTACAGCCTCACACGAGAAGTCTTTTCAATTTTGATTATATGTACAAGGTGAGACAATTTCCTTCTACTATTCCAAATTCAATACCATCTTTGAAAAGTTGAGTTTAGTTTTCTACCACTAATCCTATTTCAACTTTCCAAAGGGAACTAACTGTGGCAATTGATATTGCCCATCAACTATATTATGTGGATGTTGTGGACCCAACTTTGAAAGACTCGAACCAGTTGGAAACCTTGAGCAACAAGGCTATGGATGTGATCCACAAAGAACACATGACCACTTTCCACAAGCAACTACATGTATGTGATCTTTCATTGGGCCTAGAGTTTGTACACAAGGTTTAGATTTAGTATGATATGAATCCAAAGCCAGAAATGTTTACCGAAAAATTTCAAATGTTAGTTTTGGCTTGTGTTAGTACATACCAAAAAAAGTTTTGGCTCAAGCAATGGAATCAATCTAGAGTATTCAAGGGAGCTCAAAAATTCCCAAAGTAGGGATTTCCAAATGCCACGTTTGATAAATGGCTTCATAGAACCACATTTTGGCACCATGTTTGATTCTCCTTGAATATATTCTCCATGAAAACAAGAATCTTGGAGAAAACAAGATAAAAAAGATTATTGTTTTCCACGAATAGATCTCAACATCCTTTCTAGAATGCCAATCATCTTTTAACTTTATGGACATCTTCTTGGAATTTTGCAGCTAAAGGTGGAGGCAATCAAGTTGTTTGACTCCACAACAAGGGACCTCAATGTCACTTGCATTGATCAATTTGTGAAGGACCCATCTCTCTTAAACTATATTCAAAAGTGGAGACTTAAGTTATGGGAATCGACATTCTACCGAAAGTTCAAAGTGAAAGGTGGTATCACATGAGGGAAGACGTGGGAGTTTCAAATTGGAATAAAAGAGGCATTGAAACTTGTGTTTTACATGTGAAAAATCTTATGAATTCATGAATAATTTGCATTGAATCCTTCAATTATCGAGGCTTGCTATTGGGTTCTGTTCTTCCCATCTGTCACATTAGATATGTTGGAGCCATATATCGTTATAGATAACTCCTTTCTAATTCAAAAAAAACTCAATTAGGATTCAATCAATTTCGACTCATAATAATTATCAGTGGTAAATTACTTTGGATGACATTATCCTTCTATTAATAATTAGTCAATGCTGATTGAAGTCTTGATCAAAAGGACCCAACCATTTCTACTAGGATTTAGTTGGTGCCAATAGAAATGAATTAGTTCTCAAAAGGGGCTTAGTTGGTGCCAATTGCAATCCATTGTTGCCCTTTATGGGTGTCACAAACCCTCAACATATCCAATATATATGGGTTGGAGCTCAATTGATGCCAACTAAACATTTCCAAAGCTGCTTTCATCTATTAATGTCGATGGTCGCTTTGTGCCTAATTCCCACCTGAGTCTTTACCAATTGAATTTCACAAATATTTTTTGCATCTGCTTTTCAACCAAATGCCATTCAAGAAATGTTCGGAATCTTCAGCATTTGGTGAGATCCAAAATTTGACATCACTATGTACCGAAAGGAACTTGTCAAAGATTGGGGCTCTTCTCATCTACCTTGTTATGATTGATACCTTGATTATCCTCTAGACTACATTCCTATTTCAAAAAGGTTAGAATGAGAGTAATTCGATCCAAGATTTTTAGAGAAATTTGCTTCCTATCAAGGAAATAAAAAAGATACTGTTAAGAGGAAGAAAAAGGATGTCCAAGTTTCAAGCACTCTAGGAGCCACTCAAGCTCCAACTAACATTGAGAACCCTAAACAAGCTGTAAACATTGAGTTTTTTAAGTTCCAGGATTTTCCTAACCGTGTTGCTCGTGAAGAAGACTCTCATGGAACTTTCAAGAGTAGGGTTTAGGGTTGTGCTACTAAGCCATAATCACACATGCAAAGGAGGAAAATACTTGTGTAGGAATTACCTGAGACTTCAAAAGGGAAATATCATCTTTAACCACTTTGAAGCCCAATACTCACTGCCAGCCACAAGACCCTGAGGTTGGTTACGAAGGCTCTCAATATCAACTGGCCTTCGCTAGTGAAAAAAAAAAGTTTCAACTCATGCGTGGCCCCCTAGCTTTTAGGATATAAAGGATTTATGGACGAATGTAATATTGGTTTGAGACCTTATTCCTCATCAAATTACCTATTTCTATCAAATTCAATAACTAGGATCATTTTGAATTCTTGCAAGACTCCCCAAAGGACAGAATAGACTTCATCATTGTTGAACTCCTAAGAAATTTTCCAATTTCGCATGTGTTGGACCATGTTTCAACTATTCCTAAATGGAATGCAAAAGTTGACAACTATGTTGTCTCCATTTTCATATTTGTGGACAAGTATCTTGCAAGGGATGGTTGTGTCCTTTTTTTTTGCGATGATGACTTCTAGGTTTTGAGAGACATCAAGTTTTACCTAAGTTCAAAATTCACTCAAAGTTTGCAATTGTTAACATTATGCATTGCACAAATCCTAAATTCTCGAATAAAAAGGTAAACGTTATTTGAATTCCACCAAGGCTTCCTACATCCGCGTGAGCTCAATACTAACATATCTCTTTATATGTCATAGACTCTCATGAACAGGAATCTTCTTATTGTGCACAATATCGGAAGTTTTACTTTTTCAAAGGATATGCAACAAGGAGACATTCAAGATGATGATGTGTTCTTCAACTATACCACCCAAGATACTATGATAGTATCAAATAGTGGCTTGCCTTTTAGAGTTGGACACAAGATCCACCTTGACATTTTCCAATCGATTTTCCCTACCTTGTCGTCTCTTGGAAGTCTAATGGTGGACATTTATTCTTCCTTAGGTGTTTTCAATTCCCTTTGTGTTCAACTTTGTCTGATTTTATCTCTTTTTTTGCTTTTCTTCATCTCTTTCATTTTGTTTTGTAGGTCTCATTAAAAGGTTATCCTTAAAATAGGTAACTATTTAAGAACATGTCAAAATCTTGGAAGACATGTTATTTTACTTGAGCCAGACCAAGATGTTTATCTTGAGGTTCTGCAACCACTGGTGGATGTTCTTTGAGGTGCAAATCGATGTTGCAAAAAAGGAAAATAATGACCAAGATGCTCATGTTTAGAACAAGTCTAAACTCAATCTAGATTGTGGATAAGTTTAACCTTTACAATTTCAAATATTTCATGTGGGCTTTTGGTTAAGCCTTGATAATTAACATTAATTGCTTGACATAGATATTGGTCATTTCTGAGGTAAAAGACAATTCCTTTTTTTGCTTGTGAGGAATTCTTCCCCAACCTACCATCAAGTTTTTCATTCCCAAAATATTCAAAAGCAACGGCTCATCATTTTTCACCATTTTGTCTTTGCTTGTACGAAAAAATTATTGTAGATATAATAGCTTTGTTTTCTATTACATTGAAAATGAAACTATAGAATAAGTTCTTCTAAACTCTGGCTTTTTCTTCAAGCCTTCATTATTTGTTCCAATTTTTTCAATTTGTTTAATCAATGCAATGTTTTCACATCTCATTTCAAACCATTTAAATGATTTTATTTTATTTAGTTACAAATCCTAACAAAAATTTTACGCATATCATAAATCCAAATGAATTATTAATCCAACAGAAGCAATATACTAATTGGGCAATGAAATTGAATTTTGAATATTTTTATCATAAATATTTTTTATGAAGCATTACACATGAGTTCAAAATTGTTATGTTGGAAGCAGGTCACAAATATAATTTATATGACATTGCAATTGAGTTCAAAATTGCTATGTTGGCAATAGATCACAAATTCCATATTCAATTTCTATTTTATCACTAATGGCTTCAAGTTGATTTTAATTTTCATATTCAATTCTTGGTTTATCTATAATGTCTTTAGATTTTTAACTATCTTGTTGTAGATCCCAAATTTAACATAGATATGACCTTGCAAATGAATTCATAATCATTCTTTTGTAGGTAAATCACAATTTTCACATTGTAGATGAGTTTAATATTGTTCTGGTGGACACATATCACAAATTTCATACGCATTACATTGCCAATGACTTCATATTTGTTCTAGTGGAAAAAGATGCCAAATTTCATTTAATTATGACAATCAAAACAAGTTGAGTATTATGCTTCCATTTCCTCCCTATTTTGATAAAGTTGAATATGGACACATTCAATACATCGTTTGTGTGTCTTTAAACTCTTGGATGTCCCTCTCTATGACGATTAGCATTTCGTCCTTGTCTTCTTCACTTAAAGATGTTGCATCCTATGTTTTCTTTGTCATTTAAAACAATTAAAAGTACACCATTTTTCAAGATCTTTTCCTTGTGCAGTGCATTGCATTTTCAACCCTTTCTTTCTTTAGAAGCAAGAAGACTGAAGTTTTCTATAAGCTATTTTGTCAGTTCTTTGATTGCGCTTGAATGCCTGCATTTTAACGAAGTTGTTTTTTTTTTCTTTACTATCTTTAGCATGCCTATTCACATCATTTTTTTGAGGGCTCTCTAGCAAAGTAAAGAATCCTTCAATGTTGGTTTCTTCTGACATTTTTTTCCGATTTTGTTTTTTTGTTATGTTCCTTGCTGATTATATCCACTACACATAGTTAGTTGATATTGCGAAACAAGATCTATCAACTTTAACTTCTTCTTAACAATGGCATGTGTTGTTTACAACAGTTTCCAAATTCTTTCGAAAAATGGGGTACTTATAGTTTTTATGATGTTCCTCATTTGGATGTGTGCTTGCAATCACAGACATATGATGGTGACCCACATTCTTCTTGATGTTGCAATTTAATAATGAGATGGTTATTTGACCCACAACATTTTTTATTCGTGGTTTTTGTGTTTTCTCCTTTTCTAATGTAGATTACGATGGTGTTCTTAGTTCCCCTTCTTCCTCCACTTGGGTTCCTTTTTTCTATTTGACTAGTGCTACCTGGTTGCATTGTATTTTAAAATTGGTAACTCATACTTGTCATCATCTAGATCACTTTCATTTTTTGGCTAGTTTTTATGTGCAGCTTCTACCAATGAATATTAGTCCATTTTGTTCATCCCCAATAGATATTCTACTTGGCATAATAAATGAGTCATGTAGTTTTGGTTTATCAATTCAACTGGCCATGGATTATCCCCTAGAACTTGCCTCAAATTGTTCATGAAATCTGAGTCAAACATTTGTATCATTGTGGCATAAATTTTGTATTCCTACATGTTAATTCTCAATACCCAATATCCCATTTTAACATTGTATTCTGCATATATTGTTTTCATTTGTCTTTGATCCACTACTGGATTTAGATTTAAATCTCAAAGAGTTCTAACATGCATTTTCACAATTCCAAACCTACATTTGCAATGGATAATGTTATTTCCACCATGCATCTTTATCATTATATATAATTGTCCAAAATGATTGTGTTTGTTTTGTAATTATAATTTTTTAACATCCCTCTTAGTGTGAAGGATGGTAACATTTATGGTGGTCAATTATTGATGTTCTATTATTTGATTAGTGACTGTTTATCTCAATAATCTTAGCAAATGTTTCCTTGTTGATCATTAATTTAATGCACGATGTTTCAGATTATGCCATTTAGCGTTGGATTGTTCATCTTGAGATTCAACACCATTTTTTAGATCACAAAATGATCTTGCTACATCTTGCTAGATCTTTTACACTAAACACATTCACTTTTTCCTTTATGTGAGAAGTATCAATTGCATATGCATACACATAACTTTTCATTCATTATTGTCTCCATTTTGCTTCTTAATTGCAGTACACATTTAGGGTCTTATTTTCTCTTGCTTCTATTATCACAAATGTCCTTCTAGTTTTCATAAAATTGTTATTAATAAAATCAATTTTTATCTGTAATTGCAACTAAATCCACTTTATTTCAATCAAATTTCCATTGATTACATTTGATTTCTACATATAGACATTACAAATATTGTTTGTATTCCACAATGCGATTGAATAAACACTATTTTATTGTCAAGGTTTGGGCATCATTTTTTCTGATTGTCCCACACTTCTCTTGGTTTTGGTGGCAGTCTAATCATTCATTGATTTGAAGGTGATTGGAGGACTTTGTTTCTTTCATGTTGTGGGACCTTGGCCCGCCTCCCTGGAATTGCATATAGTCTTCTTTTGGGTTTTCCAATTTTTGTTACTAATAATCCACATAGGGCAACCAAGTCTTCATTTCATAAATCTTTGACAAGGCTAGTAAAGTACTGTTTTAGAAATGGTTTTTTAAGGTTTGCATGTTATTTCAAAAATCCATTGCATGTCTAAACATCACCCAATGATAATCTTTAATATATTGTGTTATTGATTGGGGGTTTCACCTTGGTTTATTCATGGCAATAAATAGACCTTGTTCTTTTGCCTTTCCGTTTGCCCATCGCCAAGCAGCCCACTCATTTGTGTTATCCAGTTTGTTTTTTTATAACTTGCCCCATTTCCTGATTTCTAATATTCCATGTAAAGGGTCGAATCTATTGTCATCTTGAGGAACACTCCATGGTTATTCTGTTTGCTCAAAAATTGTATCCAAAATTGAATGCAACAATGCATTTTCAATCATGCATTGAATTGTTTGTGGTAACTTGCTAATAATCAGTGATTTATTTGTCATTTTGGAAGAAATCCAATTGAGATTTTAATACTGAGTAAGGCAATTATGTACGCAAATTAATAATATTGGGTGGGAGGATACAAATATTTTGTTGAAGTTATAAGATTACAATATTATATTAAAGGTATAATCAATGCAAGTGGACAATATTATATTAAAGGTATAATCAATGCAAGTGGATAATGATGATACTAAAAATGCAAACAAATAGTAAATAACAAAAAAAATTAATTAAAAATTAATTGGAAATGTAATGACAATGCAATCACTGTATGAATCTTTTATAGGCTTCCAATTGAGTTCCATGGACTGAATGGGTATTATATATGTATCCTTTGGAGTTCCAAGGACTAAATGGGTATTATAGATGTGTTCTTTGGAATTCCAAGAATCAAGGATTTTTCAAGATTTTTCAACAAGCAACTCTTATGTTCAACTTTAGCCTTAATTCATATAAAAAAGTCTATTGTACCACCAATTACTGCCAAGAATGGTATTTTGGTTTTTCCTTCAATTGTTGGGACATCTTTTTTTCTTACTATCATAGACATCTTGTGGTTTTGGGGTCGAGCCTATCATTCAACAATTCACAAGTTGTTTTATCACTTTGTTCCTTAAATCTTGTGGCACCTAGGCTCACCTACCTAGAGTTGCAAAGAGTCGTCTATTTCCCATTCCATAAATTTTCTTGAAAGGAAGTTCCAAAGGGCTACCAAATCCTCCATTGACAAATCCTTCAATAAGCTTGTAAATAAATGTTTTAGAATCAACTTTTTCAAACTTGCTCATTCTTGGAAGAAATCCATCACATGTGTAAACATCACTTAGTGGTAGTCTTCCATATCTTCCTTTGGAATGTTTACAGTTTGTTTAAGTAATGTAAGAATTTTCTTGTCAATCTTTACATTCACCCATTGCCATGCTACCCATTCATTTGTTTTGTTAAATTTGTTTTTCCAATTTGATCCCCATGTTCTTATTTCTAGCAACTACTTGAAGGGGTCTAGCAGGGTGGGATCTCTTAGATATTCCAAAGGTGTTTTTATTATTTCGCATATTCAATTTAGTATGCTTGAGATTAAAGTGTATTCAATCATAGTTCCAAGGTGTTTGGTGTGACCATTGTTATGAATTTTATTTTGCCATTGTAAAATAGATGTTTAGAAATTGCAAATGGGTTGTAGCTATAGAAAAGTTGGAGCCAGGTAGTTCTAGTGAAGAGATGGGGAAATAATGCAATTTGATTCTTCAAGTAATAAGAATGCTCCTAGACATAAAAGGTTTGGGAAAAAAAATTCAAATAAAAAACATGTTGAAATGGTATAGAGAATGTGCGATCTCATACTATCTTAATTCCTTATGGGAACATACCTCTTGGAGATGAACATGTGGTGTTTCAATTGACACATATATACCTCTTAGTTGTGAAAAGGTAAAGTTTGGATTGACACATAACTCTTGGTTGTGAATAGGTTTTGTTCATCCCTTTTGTTTATCTATTTTTATTTTTCATCCATTTTATCCTTCAAGTAACAAGAATGTTGTTAGACATAAGTGGTTTGAAAGACTAAATTCAAATAAAAAATAGGTTGAAATGGTATAGAGAATGTGCGGTCTCATAATGTGTCAATTCCTAATGGGAACATATCTATTGGAGATGAACAAGTGGTGTTTCAGTTGACAAATACCTTTCAGGTGTGAAGAGGTAGTGCTTGGATTAACACATAACTTTTGGCTATGAACATGTTTTGTTCATCCTTTTTTTTCATCTATTTTTATTTTTATCCATTTTTTCCTTTCATTTGTTTTATTTTTCATCCATTTTTATTTTTCATCCTTGGACACATGGCAAAATATTCGTCCACATCATGCAATATTTTGTGCCATGTGTTAGCAAAATATTCCAAAAAATTCAATCTTGCTCACATGTTCATGCTCACTTGCTCATGTTCACCAAATAGCAATCCCCATCTTCATGTCATGGGTCCATAATGATTTTCTAGTGATAAACCATGTTAGTGATTCCAAAAAATTTCAATGTGTAGCACACCATATTACACACATGACTAGTTAAAACTTCTATTAATGGTTGTTCCAGTTTGTTGGATTAACATATTGCTTTCACACTTTAATTCTAAACATTAGTTTGCACAAACATTCATCATTGTAGGGTGCAATACTAGTGGCTAGGCTCACTATAATTGGGTGGTGTGATTGATCATCGTATTCCTTGTCTTTACATATATTAATGACTTAGAGTTCATTTATATAAAAGTTCACCATAATCCAAATCTTCCAATTACCATTTTTCTTGTGTGTAATCATAATCACGCATCACATTGGAATTCACAAAGCTTGAATCCCCAAAAGTTGTGTCATTTTGGCACATGTCATTTTATTTTTTCCATGAACAATTTTGGTCATTCACATAGTTAGGTAATCCATACATTACCTTCAATGGTAAAGGTGTGGTAATCTACCATAGTCATCAAACACTATAATGTCATTCATATCATGTTAAAGCTTACATGTCACTAAATCATAAAACTCATTCCCTAAAATTAAAATAACTACCCCATACATGCATTTGTCCACATCTAATCCATAAGCAAGATTGGTCATCGTGGCACATGTCACCTTTTTTTTTTTCATTCAAGCATGGTCATTCACATAGCAAGGTGGTCCATACACTACCCTCATGCTAAATTGACAATTTGCCCTAGCTAGTCACCAAACATTATGTCATTGATTTCATATTGTTACTTGGCCTATGTATTTCTAAATCATAATTAAGGCCTAATAACTTGAGTTAATTTGATGTGATGTGTTGTTTACATGCATTTTTTGAATAAGGTGCAATGGTGTTAATTTTTCTTGGCCCTTTTGCTTTGAGCCGCCTCCTCCTCCCCCTCCTTCTCTTTATTCAACCATGGTTTGTGTACACTAGCCCTTGTAAAATACAACACATTTTGCCCAAAAACCTATGTCATTAAGGCCTATTCAATCACTAAAATCTATGCCATTAAGGATGGTTCCATTGACATTTATGTCACTGGTGGCCTATGTCAATCAACACATGCCACATAATATCACTAATGGTCGCCACTCACTAGGACTTGGGTCTATCACTACAATCTATGTCACTACGGAGTCATATGTCATTAATGATTATGCCATGAAGGCCTATGTCACTCACTAGGACTTGGGTATGTCATTATGACCTATGTCAAGTGTTAAGGAGTCATATGTCACTCACTAGGACTTTTGGGTCTGTCACTACAACCTATGTCACTAATTAATCAAATGTCATTAATCACTATGCTATGAAGACTTATGTCACTCACTAGGACTTGGGTCTGTCACTACGACCTATGTCACTAAGGAATCATATGTCATTAATCACTATGCCATGAAGGCCTATGTCATAAGATTTTATTTCAATTCAAACTTGGTGTACTATGTCATTAAAACATATGCCACTAAGTCCCATGTCACTTAGCTTATGTCACTCAAGTTTATAGTATTAGTACAACTATTGTCATTTCTATTTGATGTAAATGTTATTAGGGCTTTTGTGTGTCACTAGGTTTGTGTGAATTGGGCCTATTTCATTGAATCTTATGTCATTTAAAACATGTTCCTTGTCGCTAAGGCTTGCATCACTTGGACTTGGTGTTAGTTTATGCCTAAATCATCTACCATAGTGATTGTATTTTAAGTTTTGTTGAAACCATTAAATTAAAACATGCACATGAAGGTTTGAAAGATAGTATCTGTGTTGTTGGCTTTTGCAAATCCCTATCCTATTCCTCCACCTCATGTGCAATTCCTTTGAGCTCCCATCAATCACAATATAATGATGTTTCATGATTGCCCACAACAAAACAAATCATACCTGGTTATTTGGAATGAAGATTCACCTTTTGGCTTAACAACTTTGTATTATTTATGAGAGTGTAACAATAAGATAATTATTTGTAGCATACAACACCTAAGTTAGATGATACTTGTAGCTCCATGAAGTAGGTTAATGGTGTGCATCCCAAAGCTATTGGTTCCCATGATTGGGCATGAACAACCCGCATACACGTTCACTTTTTCTATTGGCATTTGGAGTCTTCCAATAGTGAACGTTTACATATAGGTCAACCAAGCTACTTGCAGCAAAGACACATGAATCCCATTTGTAATTATCAATGGTTTACTCACAAGCATACCTACTTTGATCTTGAACTAATGCATTTAAGTGGATACGTGCATTCAACACCCACCCCCATAATAACAACAATGTTGGGTTACATACATTTGTACATGGTGAAAAATCAAACTTAAAAATTACATCAATACTTAAAGGAGTAAAAATTTTCACCTCAGGAAATATGGGAAAACAACAATGTTTAGTCATTTGCAACTTGCAAGAGGTTGAAAACTTTGCAAGATTTTTGTTTCATATATCTTTCAAGCACTTTATCTCTGATGTACACATAATGGAACAAAAAAGTTCATTTCACCTTCAAAAATTAGAGTTGAAAACAATGACAACAATGTTGTATTTCCCCATCCAAAGATAAATTATTGAACCAAAAACAATGGGTAATCATTTTTCCATGTTTTTTTGCTACCGCATTTTGCATAGAAGTTAAACAAGCTACATCCAACAAACAAATTTGAATCCCATCCATTTTCAATGGTTTGGAAAGTTGTTCAAACATACCTATCTTAATCTTCAAGTGCATCAAAGCTAACACATGCATTCAACACCTCCATGGTAGCAAGAAAGTTGGATTTCACACATTTGTATGTGGTCAAAAATTAAACTTTAAAACTACATCATAATTCAAAACAACAAGTTTTGAGTACTCAAAAACATCTACAACATTAAAAAGGTACAATATGAAAAGGCAATAGTTTGAAAAAATAGTGAAAAACCTGAAAAAAACACAACAAGAATATTAAAAAAGAGCTTCAATGAAACACCAAAACTCAATTCATATTTCTTTTAAGCACATTCTTTCCCATGTACACATTATGGGACTAAACAACTCATTTCACCTTCAAAATTAGAGCTAAAAATAATCATAATAATGTTGTATTTCCTCATCCAAAGATACACTTTTGATCCAAAAACAATGGGTAATTAGTTTGCCATGTTTGTTTATTGCCACATTTTGCATATAAATCAAACAAGCTACAACGAACAAAGGAATATGAATCCATTTTCAATAGTTTCAAGAGTTGTTCAAACATACATGTCTTGATCTTCAAGTGCATCTAAGCTAACACATGCTTTCCACGCCTCCATGGCAGCAAGAAAGTTGGGTTTCACACATTTATATGTGGTGAAAAATCAGACCTAAAAACTACATCAAAGTTCAAAACATCAAGCTTTGAGTACTCAAAAAAAAATTCAACATTGAAAAAGTACAATATGAAAAGGCAATAGCTTGAAAAAACAAGTGGAAAAGCTCTGAGAAATTAACAACAAGAATATATAAAGAAAGCTTCAATGAAACACCAAAACCCAATTCTATGGGGTGCTACCATGTGGGAGCACAAAGTTGGAAGGAAACTTTAGAAGGAAAAACTGAATTTGAATTCATGTATTAGGTATAACATTTCATATGTGTATTAATACCTAGTATTTAGTATCACTCAAACATTTGTATATTTGAAACACTAATAAATATAAATAGTTATATATAATATGTACGTAGTATACCAATACCTTTACCTATATACCTATTGTAAAATTTTAAATATTATGTATATAATTATAATGTTTCAAACATAATAGTATTGATTTGAATATGTTTGGCATATTAATATACTTGAAACATAACACCTCGTCTACAAAATAATATATTTTGTATACTAGGTATTAGGTACATTAATATACATGAAATAACATACTTTGTATAATGTGAGTTCAAATTCATTTTCCAAAACTTCCTTCCAACTTTGTGCCTCCTTTTGGCCACAACCCATACAATTGAAATTTGGTGTTTCATTAAAGCTCTTTTTAATATTCTTGTTATTGTTTTCTTAAATTTTTTCCATCATTTTTTCAAGTTATTGTCTTTTCATATTGTATCTTTTCAATGTTGTAAATTTTTTTGAGTACTCAAAGCTTGTTATTCTGAAGATTGATGTAGTTTTTAGGTTTGATTTCACCACATATAGATGTGTGAAATTCAACTTTTTTGTTGCCATGGAGGTGTTGAATGTGTGTGTAAGCTTAGATGCACTTGAAGATCAAGATAGGTATGTTTGAACAACCTTCCAAACCATTTTAAATGGATGGGATTCAAATTTCTTTGTTGGATGTAACTTGCTTGACTTCTATGCAAAATGTGGTAGCAAAAAAAATGAAAAAATGATGACCCATTATTTTTAGTTCAAAAATTTATCTTTGGATGAAGAAATATAACATTGTTGTCATTGTTTTCAACTCTGATTTTGAAGGTGAAATGAATTGTTTAATTCCATTATGTGTACATGAAAGAGTGTATTTGAAAAATATATGAAACAAAAATCTTGCAAAGTTTTCAACCTCTTGCAAGTTACAAATGATTAAACATTGTTGTTTTCCCATATTTCTTGAGGTGAAAAGTTTTACTCCCTTAAATTTTGATGTAATTTTTAGGTTCAATTTCTCACCATGTACAAATGTATGTCGCCCAACATTGTTGTTGTTATGGGGGTGGGCGCTGAATGCATGTCTTTATTTAAATGCATTAGTTTAAGATCAAGGCATGTATGCTTGTGAGCAAACCATTGATAATGGATAGGATTCATTTGTCTTTGTTGCAAGTAGCTTGGTTGACCTATATGCAAACATTCACTATTGGACTACTCTAAATGCCAATAAAGAAAGTTAACGTGTATGAAGGCTGTTCATGCCCAATTATGGGAACCAATAACATTTGGGATGCACACCATTAACCTACTTCATGGAACTACATGTGTCATCTAACTTGGGTGTTGTATGAGTTGCAAATTATTATCTTATTGTTACACTCCTATAAATAATACAAAGTTGTTAAAACAAAAGTTGAATTTTCATTATAAGTAACTAGGTATGACTTGTTTTTTTGTGGGCAATCATGAAACATCATTATATTATGATTGATGGGAGTCCAAAGGAGTTGCACATGAGGTGGAGGAATAAGATAGGGATGTGCAAAAGCCAACAACACAAATATTGATGCACCCCCAAACTCCTTGATGGACTCAACTGCGAATCCAACGGGTGAAAACAACGAAAAAATAAGGAGTTGGGTACACTCCCTAGATCGTGACATTTTGGGGGTAGAGGGGTGTGTTGAAGCTCCGAAATGAAAATTAAGAAGAGTGAAAAACAAGTCAATTACTCACACGAACCTGCACAAACCAAACAATAAGTTGATTAATGCATAGTTGGAGCACTTCTAGTGCACAAACGAACCACGAGCAAATACAAAGTCAAAAGATTCACCACGGCCTAGATTTGGGGGGGAAGCCACCACCTTCCCCCTTATATTATGTGCATGGCCACGAGGCTAACACCCAAATGTTATTTTGTCTCAGGATTTCCGTGAATTTGGAGGCTCATAACTTCTTGTGCAAACCTCCGATTGAGGTGAGGTTTAAATCAAAATTGTAGCCCTTGTTGAATCTTTCCAACAATATGTGGCACACCACTTGCATGCAAGTAAATCAGGGAGATTCTTGACTTTTAGTGGTCAGGAGTCAAATTGGTAGTTTGACTCCCGACCCTTCTTTTGGCCATAACTTATGTTTTAGGTACCCAAATGTGTCATGCGAACCCATTTTAGACATCTACATTCTAAGAGTTTTCCAATGATATAATGGAATTTTTAATCCAATGAATTTTGACCCCTAGAATTGCCTTCTAAAAATTTGAAAGTCCATCAGGACTCCAACTCCCAAAGTGGGAGCTCACTTGGGAGTGTGAGGGTTCATTCCTTCACATTCTCCTACATTCTCGAGAACATGAAATGTGACTCTCGGGCTTCATTCTTGGCCCACATCTTTGTAAACCTTTGTTTTGGTCGCGAGCCCAAGGTTAGGGTTGCGACAAGTACTATTTTTAAAACTTTCATGTGCATGTTTTAATTTAATGGTTTTAACAAAACTTTAAAATATAATCACTTTGGTAGACGATTTAAACATAAACTAGCACCAAGTCCAAGTGATGCAAGCCCTAATGACAAGGAACATGTTTTAAATGACATAAAATTCAATGAAATAGGCCCAATTCACACAAACCCTAAAATGACATATAAAGTTTTAATAACATTTACATCAAACCAAAGTGACAACAACCTTAGTAATATATTATGAACTTGAGTGACATAGGCTTTAACACACTCTTTAGTTGCATATGTCCTAATGATGTAGTACACAAAGTTCAAATTGAAACAAACATTAGGTTTTCATGGCATGATGATCAATGACATATGACTCCTTAGTGACATAGGTTGTAGTGACAAACCCAAGTCCTAGTGAGTGATATAGGCCACTAGTGATATTATGTGGCATGTGTTGAATGACATAAACCACAATAACAAATGTTAATTAAACCAACCCTAATGGCATAGATTTTAATGATTGGATTGGTTGTAATGACATAGGTTTTTGGGCAAAATGTGTTCTATTTTACAGAGGCTAGTGTATATAAACCATGATGAATGAGGAGAGGGAGGGGGAGGAGGAAGTGGGTCAAAGCAAAGGGGTCAAGAAAAATTAGCACCATTAACCTTATTCCAAAAATGCATGTAGGCGACACATCACATCAAATTAATTCAAGTTATTAGGAGAAGACATCAGTGAAACTTAGTATGAATGGAAATATGATGATAGCAAGTCGAATGATAAGTGGGTGGCCTTATAATGGCACTCGCAATGGTGGCATTAATTAATACTCACAATGCTAAAATGTGGCATTTATGTCTACGAAAATCCAATCGTATGTGCCATCTATGTTAGAGCTGATTATATGACTATTTAATCCAAATGACCACATTGTAAATCCCACTAGTCGAAGTAGTTGCAACCATATTAATGACTATGGTTCGCCATGACTATAGTCACAAAGCGCATAGTCTTAGATCCAGCAAGACACATGGCAACCTCACAAAGTGTCACATGTCACAATTTTTTTTAAACCAAAAGAAATATTTGTTTATTTCTACTCAAATATTGCCACATGCTAGCTTCTTAACCTAGGGGACCTAGCCTAGGAAGCCTAGTGAATCTAGCCTATGCCACCTAGCCTAGAAAGCTTACCCTAGGCAATTTAACCTAGGTGCTAAAAAAAAATCATAGGTTAGGCAAGCCACCAAGGTATCTAGGCATCTAAGTGTTTAGGTGTTTAGGTGTCAAGGTTTGCAAGTGGGACGACTTGAATTCCCCACCTTCACTTTGGGGAACAAGTCCTTAACCATTACACCACATTATTTACTTATAGTAAAATCTACTTACATTATTGTAAAAATAATAATGTTTTAAATTCAAATCAACCTAATTCACTTTAGGTTAACCTAGGTTGACCTAGGCTAATTTAGGCCTAGCCTTGGTTAACATAGGTTAACTTAAACTAACTTAAGCATTCCTAACCTAAATGCACGCCTACTTACCATAAACTAACATAGATTTAGATTAGGGTAAAATAGGCTAAACTTGGATAAATTTCAATTAAACTAAAATATTGAAGATAAACTTGGAAAAAGTTGGCAAAACATGGCTATTTAGGTTAAACTTGGCTGAATTTGGTAAAACTTAAAAAAACTTGACATAACTTGACAAAACTTAAATAAATTAGGCTAAACTAAAATATTGAAGCAAATTTTTTTGAATTTTGGCTACCTAGCTTAAACTTGGTTAAATTTAACAAAACTTGGCTAAACATGGCTATTTAGGTTAAATTTGACAAAACTTGTCAAAACAAGGCAAAACATGGCCATTTAAATTAGATTTGGCTAAACATGGCAAAACATGGCTATTTAGGTTAAACCTGGTCAAACTTGGCAAAACATGGCAAAACATGGTTATTTATGTTAAATTTGGCAAAACTTGGCAAAATTTGGCAAAATTTGGATAAACATGGTTATTTATGTTAAACTTGGTTAACATTGGCAAAACTTGGCAAAACATGGTTAGATTTGGCAAACTTGGCTAAACTTGGCTAAACATGGTTACTTAAGTTAAACTTGGTTAAACTTAGCAAAACTTGGCAACATGTGGTTAAACATGGCTACTTAGGTTAATTAATTAGATCTGGAAAAACTTGGATGAATTAGGCTAAATTAGGGTATTGTGGCTAAACATGACTAAACATGGCTATTTAAGTTAGATGTGGCTAAACTTGAAAAAACTTAAATAAATTAGGCTAAATTAAAGTATTGATGCTAAACTTGGCTAAACATGGTTACATAATTTCAAATTGGCTACATTTGGCAAAACTTGGAAAAACTAAGCTAAATCAAAATATTGAGGTTATATTTGGCTAAACATGACTATTTTAAAATTAAATTTTGTTAGATTTGTCAAAACTTATATAAGTTTAAGCTAAAATAGGGTATTGACATTAAATTTGGTTAAACATGGCTATTTAGGCTAAATTTGAATAGATTTTGCAAAACATGGCTAAACTAGGGTTAATTTTGGTTAAATTTGCTTCAATTTAGTAAATTTTTTATTAAAAAAATCAACCAAAATTGGTTAAACCAACTAAACCAAGTTAATTATATTTTGCTAGGTTAGAGTTATAATATCTAAAGATAAGTTAGTTTAAATTATATTAAATTATGTTAAATTTGGCTACATTAGGTTAAATTAAATTAAACTATGTTATTTATGCTAAATTAAGTTAAAGTAAACTAAATTGTGTTAAAGTAGGTCAATTTAAGTTATGGTAAACTAAACTAAGTTATTTAAACATTTGTTTGTCCATTTCAAAATAAATTGAATTCGGTTATATTATTTCAAATTCAAATATTGTTTCAATTTGAATACACTAGTTGTGTAATCATATTCTTGGTCATAATTACTTTTAATCCTAATTATAGTTGTATGTATGATCATGTAATCATAATTTTGACCAGAGTCGATAAGATGGTAGCGATTAAAAACCACATACCATTACATGACTATGTTTAGGTGAAAGCACACTATGTAGTCTCTTTTTAGGTGTCACACTTACAATTTTTCCTACATCCTTTTGGAATTTAAATATAAAATGTTAATTTTTTCATTAAAATATCAAGAAAGGGATTCACATATGTAATGCTAATAGAGTTGGCATTTAAAAAATGAAAAAAAACCCATCAAATTCTTTTGAATGGACTTTTGAATCTTGGCGACAAATTTTCTCACAACCTACAAATCACATGGATATGGATTTTTATCTTACAATGTGTTAGTTTTATGTGTTTGAAACTTTGAGATATTAGATGAATTATGTATAAGAAATTAAAGATTCATTGAATGAATGGAATGTGATTTTAATTTATTATGTTATGGACTTTTCAAAATCCCAAAAACTATAATGATTTTAAAAGCCTTTTTAAGCATTTAAAAATAATTATTAAAAAATTTCTTTTGTGATATTTTTTATATGTCTTATAGCATCATGATTTGAAATTGGAAATGGAAAAAATTGTTACTTTCAATATAATCTAAATATTCATATTTTAAGCCAGTTTTCAACTACACTAAAAAAGGACTTTGAAAAGGGACTTGATATGCCGAAACTTAGCTACCCTAGTGTGTGCTTTCACCCATTTGGACATTAGTCACAAGATGTCCTAATCATAAAAACCACACTTTGGCATTGTGACTCCACACCTCAATGACATTTTGAAAATTATAGCTTAGTGGTATAATTGTATAATGAAATAGATTAGCAAAACTAGTACGCATTTGTTTTGAAAAAACACATTTTCAACACAAACTTGAGTAAAATAAGCTAGGTGTGATTGCATGATGAGAAGCATGTCATGAATAATGATCTTGAATGATATTATTTGAGTGAAAATATAGTGATTTGAACACATGGATGACATTATAGGTCATTGTACCATATAATGTGTTTGGATGTGTTATATATAGGCCAACATTTGTGATTGGGAGCTTGTATCTTGATCTATCTATGGTAGGTAACCTTCCTAGAAAAAAAAGAAAACCAAAGGTGTAGTCCAAACCAACAAATCACAATGTTTTATTATGGACTAGGCTATGTGGGATAACATGGAGGTGAAGGTTAGTGGCTTGGCAATGAACATATATGAAATTAAAGAGTTACTCCTTCAAACCAAGGGAGATACATCATGGCCATAGTTCAAGAAACAAGATGGTCAAAGTGGCCACGATTTAATGATACATAGGCCAATTTACAATATGAGATGAATGACACAGTGTTTGGTGATTAAGGCAGATTGTTACCTTAGTGAAGGTAGTGTATGGACCACTTTGTTATATGAATGAACACAAATTTCATTGAAAAACAATAAAGTGACATGTGCCAAAATGATTGATCTTGCTCATGGAGATTAATGACCATCTATTTGTGTTATATATTGTAAATGCACCTCAAATAAACTACACATGGTTATCCAAGGTCAATAGGTGAAATTGGACATATTCCATATTATACCATGCATTTAGGATGAATGGGTTGTGTCTTCCATTGCTATGTTGTAGGTTAGTGGTGTCCATAGAAGCAAATTAAATAGGTTTAATAAGTCATTTAAAATTTCCCTAAAAAATTGCACAATCAATGGTGAACACATCCATTCAACTTCCACTTAAGTATTCAAGAAGAGGGCATTGCCACAATTGCCTTCCACTTGTGTCAATTTATGGTGGAATGGAACAAGTTCAATTCCACCTAGGCAATAGTCAAGAAGGTGGTATTGTCATGGTTGCATTCCACTTGTATCAACGTATGGTGGAATGACATAGATCCTATTCCACTTAGGCAATAAAAAAGGTGGCATTCTCATATTCCCTTCCATTGCTACCACTATATAGTGTAATGGCATGAGTCCCATTCCATTTAAGTAGTCAGGAAAATGGCATTGTCATGTTCCTTTTCACTTTAATCAATGTATGGTGGAATGGCAAAAGTCCCATTGCATTGAAGTTGGATTTGAGTGGAAGTGTGTAATGACATAGGACCTAGTTTCTTAGTAGTGCTGATGCTCCAATAAGGTGCGAACCAAGCAAGGATTGTGCTTGACAACAAGGCACCGATGAGTCCAACTTGAGTTGGGTTAGTTGGATACTGATCATGAGGATGAAGTCGGATGACCGAACGCACTTGGTTGATAAAACCTTGAAACTTTGAACATGTGCCATCAAATTTGTTAGGTAGGCTAATTTGTGGCTCCTTTGGTTGGGGTTGTGTTACCAAAACACATCCCAAAGAGATTGAAGCTTGATTGGTTTGCAAATGAGCAATACATTCACAAAGTGCTTGATTTTCTTGTTCAAGATTCCTAAGGACAACAAGGATTTCTTCCATGGTTGTAGACATGATTATGAACACCATGAAATATGATACCAACAAGAGGTGGGTAATCCACAACCTTAATCAACAAAAAGTGAATAATCCACAACTTTTTGAATTTTTTTTTTTTGAAGTTCACACTCAACTCCAAAAGGAATATAACTCTTAAATGAGATATAGATGCAAAAATAGATGTAGACCTAATGGAGCCTATTCAAATTATTAAAGACACAGATATCATAAGAACAAAAGGCTAAAGAAAAGGTTTAAGTCTAACTTTCAAACAAGGAACAAGGCAAAATTACATGATTCAAAAACAAGAACACAAGGACTAAGAATAATAACACAAGATGTGTAAGACAAATGTGAAAACAAATATTTATTATGCTAACATATGCAAACATGAATATGAAATGAACACGACAAGGCTATGGTGTAAGATAGTGTTTAAGACTGGTGTTGAACAAACTAAAGGAAATGAGAGGTCATGCTTCTATTTATACCCCTTTAGGGACCTAGTTCAAAGAAACTTCCAAGGAGGCTTTTATGAGTAAATTTTTTTTTTAACAACCTTTCTAATTAAAAATCAACTACGAGTTAACTAAAATTTAACTAAAAGTTATATGGGACTAAACTAGGAGTCAATTAGGAATTAATTAGAGTTAACTATGACCTAAATAAAAGTTAAAATTAAAAATTAACAAGGATTTAACTATGAGTTAATTATGAATTAGTTTAAAATTAATTCAAATTTAACTAAAACTTAATTAGAAGTTAATTAAAAATTAACTAGGACTTAGTTGAGAGTTAACTAGGAGTTAGTTAGAAGTTAACTTGGACTTAACTAAAAGTTAATTATAAATTAATTATAACTTAATTGAGAGTTAACTAGAAGTTAGTTGGGAGTTAATTTGGATTTAATTATAACTTAACTAAAAGTGAACTAAAAGTGAAGTATGAATAAAGTTGAAGTGAACTAAAATTTAACTTGAAATTAACTATGAATGAACTAAAACTAAACTAAAAGTTACATATAAGTTTATTACAAATTATGGATGAACATCCAAATGAATGAACTCCATGGCATTGGCATTTGTGACAAAGTGTAGGATACATGCATAAGGAGGCAAATAAAAAACTCAATAACACATTGCAAAATGCAGTAGGATGTAGCAAATCCAAAATGAATGAACACAATGGATAGAAAAACCTTACCTATTCTATTAAATGTTATAGATGAACATAAATAAAAAATAAAATACCTAACCTAGGTTTTAATAATGGATCGGCAACATGGAAAAACTACAAAAAAATTGTTGTGCACCACGCCAACACCACACCCTCAACCTGCACAAAAAATCCAAAGTAGGGGAAGAAGAGGTCTATAAGATATCATTTGTTACATTTGTGTTGTAACGTTGAAAAGGAGCTAAATGACTAAACCAACTTCAGGACGTGTAGGATACATGCATAAGGAGGCAAATGGAAAACTGAAGAACACATTGTAAAATGTAGCAAATGCAAAATGGATGAGCACAATGGCTAAAATAACTATTACCTGTTATGTTAAACATTACAAAAGAGTAGAAAGAAAAAACAAAAGACTTAACGAAGGTTTTAGTGCAATTAATCACTAGCATGAGAAGACAACGATAATGTTATTATGCAACACACCATCGACTTATACAAAAATACCAAACTAGGGGAAGGAAGAAGTTTACAAGATATCATTTGCTCATGTGTTATGGTGGAGGAGCTAAATGACTAAACTAACTTTAGGATAAGTAGGATACATGCACAAGGAGGCAAATGAAAAACTCAAGAACACATTGCAAAATGTAGCAGATGCAAAAATGTAGTAAGAGGGGCAAATGCAAAATGGATGAGCACAATGGCTGGAAGAACTTTTACATGTATTGTTAAATGTTATAGAAGAGCAAAAAGAAAAAATTAAAGACTTAACGAAGGTTCCAACAATTGATCACCAACATGAAAATATTACAATAATGTTGTTGTGCATCATAACACCACACCATCAACCTATGCAAAAAAACCAAACCAAGGGAAGAAGAGGTCTACATGATAGTCGAACAACATTTGAGTCTATCGAGTTTAAAAGTTTTGCTTGTCATTTGAAGTTTGAAGTGGCCTTTAAACCGTAACAAACGTTTTGTATTTCTAGCACCTTAAATCGTAACCTTATCCAAATAGGTTATATATAACTTCTTCTACCGGATATGCATAATGTAACTATTTATACCTAGGAAATGAACTACCATTACGGTTCAAATATGAATATTGATATCATATAATAACATTTCAATATCCATAGATATATCCATAACACTTGTGGTGTTAGCCGTCGGATGCATATAATGATGGATAGTAAAACTAAACTAGATATAGGATATGGATATATGCATATTCATGTAATATTTGGATTCATATTTGGATATAAAAAGATAATTAGACAACACTGGTAAAAACCTAACTTTCTTAGGGTCCTTATGGTGAGACAATGTCCTTGTGCTTCCACATCATTTTGGTCAATAACATGCTAATGTTTTGCTTTTACAAAAAGGAGCAAAGTTTATACTTCATAATAATAATAGGTGCCAAAAATATTACCTTTACCATTTATTCATCTTCTTGCCCATGCCAATATTAATTTATTTTTCACTCTAACAATAAGTAGCAATAAGAATTTAAAGTTTTTTTTGGCACTTTCAAACACTTGGCAATATAGATTAATGTTGGCCACATATCCAGTTTGAAAGGCAAAATTCTTTTTGTCACAACCACTTTCTATCAAGCTTTCTCACTCTTTTGTTTGTCATAGTCATTTTCTACTAAGCTTTATTTTTTATGTTTCTCCCTCTCTTTTCTTTTTAAGTTTTTTTTTTGGTTATTTTATGCTTGAAACAATGCACTGATATTTTTATTTCCTTTGTGCTTGAAGACATTTGTTAGCTGTAGCAAATTTATATGAGAGCTAAAGATTAAGAGCATGATGTTTAAGGTTGTTGCTTGGAGCTAGAAACAAACCAAATAGGTTCCCAGGGTTGGTAGTTGCCACGATCTTTCATCTTTCAACAAGGGTGGTTGTAAGGTAGGGTGGTTCATTTTTTGCATTGCAATTTAATCTTTTACAAAGTGGCATGCATTTACATGCTATTAACATGGCATAAAAATAATAAAATTTCAAATTTGTGGCTAGATTTAGATTGTTAACTTGAAGAAGACATCTATAAAAAAAAATTGGAACATATATACACCAAATACATAATAATAGACTTTTGAAGTTGAAAAATATGGATTGGTTTGTTGTTTGTGCTTTTATATACATGCATTTTTATGTATGAATTTTATTTGAGATAAATTATAAGGATTCAATATATGATATGTTAAAATAAAAATAACATATGTGCAAAAAATTTCTAGAAAAAAAAAACCAAAAAAAGGTTATGGACTTTTGAATGGCCTAAAATGAACCATATTTTCATAAGTCCATATCATAATCATTTTTGGGTGGATTTCAATTTTTATTTTTTTAACACGTACATTAAAGAATTTTTAAAATGATTTATTTTCATATGGGCTTTTTAATTCATTAACCACCATGTAATTTCCCATTAAATTAATAATATCAAAATAGACTGCCATTTTAACACCACCATATGGACTTTTAAGGAGTGGAGCATCCACTAAAAATGAGCCACCTTAGAGTGCAGACACCCATGAATATTTATGGGGTACCTTGGTTGCATTTAGACAAATTGCAAATTGTGTCATGAAATTTTTTGGGCCATCATTGCATTTTTACTTTTATGATATTTGATTATTTGCTACAACCTTTGAACAAGTTCAACAAAGTTTTTGTTCATCATTGTTTCATTTTTTTGTCACATGCCATACGATTTTGAGGTTTGAAGTTTTCAACAAGGGATTTATTATTTTCAAATGACACAATTTTGGACCGAAATTTAGTCACGTTAGTCTGTTATATCAATATTTGTCATTACAAAGTATTGATCTTCTTGAATTGAGGTGTGGATTTGAAAGTTTTACTTATTGTTTCCCATCTGTGCATAATTTTGTTTATTTGTTCATGCATCTTAGTTGTTGTTTGTTAATTGTGTGTGTGTGTGTGTTTACAACAATTAGCATGATGGAATCAACCACTAGTACTCCCCTTTTCATCAACATAAATTCTTTGTTCAATATTGAAGAAAACAATGAATTTGCATCTCAAATTCAAATTAATAATGGTTTGCAAGAAGCATCTAATCTTCAAGTAGATGTTTCTTGGGAGCTTCTCACTCAACAATTGTTGACAAATCAAGATATGTGGTACCCCTTTCATTGTTTTGTTGATTACTAGAGTTTTTTTTGTTGTGAAGTTGGCTTTATTAGTTCTTGTAACCCACAAGTTATGAGTTGTGTGTTATGCCATTTTGCTATAGTGAATGTTGACATTCACAATTTGGCCCACAAGAAAAGTTTGAAGGGGCTTGTGAGCTATAACAAGACCATAATACTAGTTTAAAAAAAAAACTTGTTTTTGAGTTGCATTCAACAAAATATACAAAGTGGGGGTTGGTGTAGATGATAAATGTTGTAGGAGATCATAAAAAAAAACCAAAAAAGGAAAACCATTGCCCCCTCACAAATCATTAATTTTTTTGGTAATCACAAACCTTATAGCAAGTCAAATCTTGCACAACTTGCATTTCTTGAAGATTTGGTTTTGTACATGTAACAAATGGATACTATCCCTTGTCTTTTGTTGAAAATCCTTAGTTGAGGTGCATGATTTTAAAACAATGTGGGCATGTTATGTTTCCTTCTAAACACCAACTGGTGAATGAAATGTTCCCAAGTGTTGTAAAGAAAACCATGGATAAATATGTCATACGTTCTCTTGCTTTATGGATTACTTATATTGTTTCCTTTGATCTATGGATATTTCGTGCTAGGCATGACACTTTTGCCGTGGTGGCTAATTTTATCAATGATGAGTGGGAACGTGTTCACATCACTATGGGCATTCTTGAAGTGTAGAACATTGTAGGTGTAACCATGGTAACTAAAGTTAAAGTGTTATTGAACTCATTTGGCTTGCTTAATAAGGTTATCACATATGTGAAAGACGAAGGGTGTAACCTTGCTACCTTAACCTTTGTTTTGGCATCTGTGGTATTTTGTTTTCCACTTCAATTGCCATGTCCATTTGTTGGTTTTTGTTTTGGGCCTACCATGTCAAAAGCTACACAGTATGCCACTGATGATGTGAAGATGTATTTTGGATTTATAGAGATCAACTTGAAGGGTTCATAAACATCATTACAAAAGACAATAACATGGACTAAAAAATCTAGGGAAGGGTAGCAAAAGTGGAAGGATTCCTACATTATTGCTAGGCTGCCACTTAGAATGTTGAGAACTCTTGTCAATACAAAGATTTGCATCACATGTCTTCGTGTTCCAAGAGACTTTAAAGTATCAAAAAACTATTTCTATTTGTTATGGGCGACATCATGCATTGCATTTGTAATCTAGAGTGCCAATTGGTTAGACATGGGCTGCTGTTCAATCCATTTGTGATAGTTTCATATTAGTGGTCAAACAATGTGTTAATTTAAACTAGAGTTAAGGCTTTTGGTTGTTGTCAGATGTGTTGGTTTCTATTATCATCTTATGCATTAATATGAAAACTAAGGTGGGTAGAATTTATGTTCTAAATTAACTTTACATGTGTGGTGATTTTGATTCAGAGTTACAAGAATTTAAGTTGAGGATGATGTCACAAATTTTGAATGTATTTAGGCTGTTCTTGACATTTTTTAATCTTTCATTCAAAGTAAGGCGTATAACATGTTGGCCATAATGTTTGACCTTTGTTTCAAAAACATGAAAGTTATTTGAGATTATGTAGGAAATTTTGGTGCTAATCAAATTGTTGTAGATAGGATGCAAAGGTTATGTATCCATTTCTATTACATGTTTATTTCTATTTGAACCCTATAAAAGCACCAATTGAGGCAACATCAATTGAAGACGATGATTGTTTCTTTGGGCATATTATATCAAGTGATGATGTAATCAAATTTACTTTAAAGAATGAACTACAATTGTTTCGTCAATTATGTGTGTGATAATAAAAAATTGAAAACCTTTTAGCTTGGTGGGGCCAACACACAATTTAATTTCCACATGTGGCTTTCTTGGTTCGTCAAGTGTTCGGGATTATGGGTTCACATATTGAAATTGAACATATTTTTTGTGTTGCTACAATCATCACTAATCTTTAGCACTTTAAAAGATTGGGGATTGAAAACTTGGATCACCTCATTTTGATTGTAAAAAATTGGCTTAATGATGTTCATGTTGGATGTCTTGAAGGTAAACCTCAAAATATGTAAGATTTTTTGTCCTAAGATGGTACTTTGATTGAGGAGCACAAGAAATTGATTGAGGAGAAGAAACTATTTGAAGATGATTATGATGAGATTTAGGAGATGCTAATTGCCAACATGGAATTAGGGTGTAGATGTGTAGATCTCATGTAGGTTCTACCCTTTTCCAATGATGGAAAAACATAAGACCTCATTTGATTTTTAATTAGGGTTGGGCTATGTATGTTGTTTGTTGCAAGTGGTCATTTTGTTGTGAAGGTGTGTTTTTAAGTTATTGTTGTTCATGGCAGGCCCAAATCTACAATTGATGTCATATGTTCTTTGATTGTGTCATATGTGATTTATGATTCTATCATACGATCTTGAAGGTTATTATATATTCTCGAAATCCATTGTATGTTGCTAGTTAGAACAAAATTTGTATATTGAAATTTGACATGTATGTTATAATTTTGTTGTTGGTTAATGTTGTTGTAGCATGAACTTTTTGGTTTGAGATTGTCATGTATTTGAAGTTATGTCAATTAGGTTACATTATGGGGGTTTTACTTCTTTGAAGTGCTTGTGATTTTATTATTTTGATGGTCAAATGTATATTGTTGGTTATTGGTTGTTGGTATAAGCAATTGTATATATGGTGCTTGTTATTGGCAAGTGAATCCAACATTTGTCTTTTGATGTGTCAAGTGAAATCAATTGTTTTTGTTTGAAATGTGTATAGTTGTGTGATGTGCTTGAAGTCAGTCAGTTGGTTTGTTGCATTCTTTTGTTTGAAGTTCTTGAGTCAGCAATATTTGCGATTTTGTTTGAAGTTTGAAATCACTTAGTCATGTGTCATAAACCCTAAACCCTGATTGAAACTGGAACTGCCTCATTGAAAGGAAATGAAAAGTTCTATACCCAAGAACTGCCCTACTTCTGAAATTAAACTTAAACTCATATCCAGAGGTTCTTACATATTCCAAAAAAAACAAAAAAAAGAGTACCCAAAACTGAAGGTTATCACAAAAGTAAAGAACCGGCCAACACTAGTATAGATCTAGAATAAAAAATAATAATAATGTACAATAGATAGCAATAGAAATTTCTACAACTTCTGACAGCTAATTTTCAACAAAAAAAAAAACAGCATTTACTGAAAAGAATTTAATTTATTGCCCACATGGTAAAATACTTCCAACACTATGACCAGCTAGTTTTGGGGGGAAAAATAAAAATAAAAATCATTTACTGAAAATAATTTAATTATTGCCCGAATGACAAAGGTGGTACAGTATACATACAGTCTCATTGAGAAAGAAGGAAAGAAAGACTATGATCTAACCACCTCCCCTCATCTCCCCCAAAGAAGAAGACAGGACCCTTCACTCCACTAGGCAACTTTCTCATTGGTTGCATGCAATTTCTATTCCTAAAAATTGGCTGCCACTATTTTTGGCCTGGACTAATAGCCCTTCCTAAGAACACCCTACCTGATGTTCTCAGTCTCGTGAACACAGAAAGAAAGAAAGAAAACTAAAAAAAACAAGGGGTGTGTCACACTATGGCCTTGCCATTTACATTAAAAAGGATCTTAATGCAAAAAGAAGAATTATGGAAACTCAAATATTTCACCATGCAAAAAATATATAATCTTCAAAAAATCCTCTCAAAGAAACCAAAATCCTTCAAGATATAATAACTCTATAATTAACTAATCTCAAGCTTCAACACAAGCCAAAATATCATTTTAAAAAAATCCTCATATAAATATAGACCTATTGCCTAGGGGCCAAAATCCCTTAAGCTACTATACTCTGTAACGAATCTAAACACAATATCCTTGCCTTGGTAGGAAAGGCCAACAAACAAACAAACAAAGTTGGTAACCCCAATTTGGGGTGGGTCTACGTAGCAGCAGGAGAAGGAGTGGGGAGGAGTGTATTGATTGCCCTGACTACTGCTGCTGCTGTCATCAGTCAACAATACCAACTCTTTTGAAAGCTCTTCTACTTACTCTCCATTTTGCACTGTATTAAGTCTTCAAGGTTTTTCCCATTACCCCCAACACTTGCTCTCTTTGTCTCTCTTTCTCCCATTGTCTCTCTCTCACAATCCTATCCTCCTCCTCCTGTTGTTGTTGTTGTTGTTGTTGCTGCTGCTGAAGTCTTTTGCAGGAAATTAAGATCTCCCCTGAATCCTACCACCCACCCACCTGCCACCAACCAACAATTTGGGAACTTTCATAAAGGAATTGTTGTTGTTTTTGTTTTTGTTTTTGTTGGTTTGTTTGTTTGTTTGTTTGTGGTGGTGGTGGTGGTGGTGTTTTCTTTTTTCTTTTGCTGCTTGTTGCTGATTCTTGTGAAGGAAAAAAGCAATAAAGGAAGATGAGAGTTCTATTCAACTGCCAGCTTTAGAAGAAAGAACTGGGCATTCCTTTTGTCCTGTGAGAGAACTAGGAGAAGAACAAGAACAAGAACAAGAGGAAGAAGAAGAACAACAAGAGGAAGAGGAAAAACTAGGCATTCTTTTTGTCCTGTGAGAGAATTGGGGAGAAGAAGAAGAAGAAGGAAGGTGGCGTGGATTTTTGTGTTGTTGTGAAGAAGAACATTGGACGTGACGATGGTGATGTAATAATGATATTGATGATGATGATGGCAATGTGGGGGTAGAACTTTTTTTTGGGTTTGTTTTCTGGAAGCTTTCCTTGACTGATCTGCATGTGAAACCATTGGTTAGTGAGCTTCCAAGCTGCTCAGCTCTGGCTCGGACTCAAGACCCATAGAGCTCTCCTTGGAAGTTCTTGCTGATCCTGAAGGATTCTCATCTGTGGGAAGTCCACAGAAGAAGGAATTCTGAGCAGCTGCAATTGTGTCCACCAACTCCCTCCGTGATCCTTGCTCTTTCAATGTTTTTCCACAGATAGATGGACAGAGAAGTTGCTCATCTTCCAATGGAGCTCCTGTGAGAAGTGGACAACAAAGACTTGAGAAAAAGCTTCTTCCCTATCTAGAAGAGAACACCACCCAAGACCTCACGTGCTGATATTGTGCGCTCTTGTGCTGGTGAAGATATCAACCTCAATGGCTTCTTCCGATCACATTGAAATGAAAGGTATAACTTCAATGGGTTGTTGTTTCTTCTCAGTGTTGTTTCTTTGTTTTTCCCCAAGAAAGAAACGTGTCTCTCTTTTGTACTTCCCTGCTGAGGATCCACTTGTGGAGCTTGCCAACAACATCTCTGTTGCGAATCCCCACGACATCTTGTCTTTTGCATTTCCCTGAAGATGTTGTGGTGAGCTTGCCAACATCATCTCTGTTGTGTGAATCCCCACATGTCCATGTTCTTGTCTTCTACATTTCCCTGAAGAGCTTGTGGAGCTTGCCAACATCTTTGTTGTGAATCCCATATGTTCATGTTCTTGTCTTTTGCATTTCCCTGAAGATCTTGTGGTGAGCTTGCCAACATCATCTCTGTTCTGTGAATCCCCACATGTTCCTGTGTTCTTTTGCTTATTCCCTTGTCAAGACTTTTCTCTTGTTGTTGTTGTTTAAGATGTTCAATTCCTTGAAATCTTCCCTGTTTTTTTTATGCAAGCAAGACTTCTGCAGGAGTTTCATTTGACTCTTAATTCTTCCATGGAACAAATCAATCTCTGCTTACAGGCTATGATTGAGTGTCTCTGTCCAAACCATAATTTCTGTGACAAAGCTGCAACAAAACACAGCCTGCTCTGCTCACACAATCCAAGCTCATGGAGTTGTGTCTTGAATGGTTTTCTTGTAACAGGAATGAAAAAGGGAGACACAGAAGATTTGGATGCCACAGCTTTGGGTTATGATATTGGGTATAATTCTCATGGGCAAAAAGATAAAGACATCCAAGAGCCTGATGATCAGTCACCAATTGAAGAAGTTGCACTTACGGTGGCAACAACAGATGATACAACACTTCCTGTGTACACATTCCGCATGTGGACTTTAGGAATTATTTCATGTGTCCTGTTGGCATTTCTCAATCAATTCTTCTCGTACCGCATTGAGCCACTGCAGGTGACTGCACTCTCTGCTCAGATTGCAACCTTGCCATTAGGCCGCCTTATGGCTACATTTTTGCCCACTACTGTGTGGAAGGTTCCATTCACCAATTGGCGTGGGTCTCTCAACCCTGGGCCCTTCAACATGAAAGAACATGTTTTGATTACCATCTTTGCTAATGCGGGAGCTGGAGGTGCATATGCCATCAATATCGTCACCATTGTCAAAATATTCTACAAGAGGCGGATGACCTTCTTTGTTGGCTTACTTATCACCATCACTACCCAAGTAAGGATTTCTAACCTCATGCGCTTAAATTCTTTTCAAGTGCTACAAAACCCACTCACAAAATCATCAAGGCCTTTGATCACCTAACCACCCATGCCGCACCTTTGACAATTAGGGTAATCTATGCTATACTGCCCTGATAAGAAAAGTTGATCCCACTTACTACTGCCTTATAAGATGACAATCATGCCTGGGAGGAGGAAGAAAATTGGGTTTTATTTGTGCCCAATTGAGATCATCTACTGCTTTATTTAAGGATTGTTGATGGAACTCAAAGAGTGATGTATATATGTGTGTATGTGTGTATTTTGGGGTGCCTAAGTATATCACCGACATTTGATATTGTGAGAGACTTTTTGTGTTCACAGATGATTGGATATGGATGGGCAGGAATTTTCCAAGGCTATCTGGTCAAGCCTGCACATATGTGGTGGCCTGCAAACCTTGTCCAAGTTTCTCTTTTCAGGTACCAATTGGTTATTACAAGCCCCAGACTGCAAATCTTAGCAACATCAACATGAATTCTAGGAAGAAGGCAGGTCTGAAGGGGTGGGGAGGGGGAAGCTCAAATTCTCAGTGGGATTCATGTTATGCGACTAGGTTGCTTCATGAACTGTATGGTGTGTGTGTGTGTGCAGAACTATGCATGAGAAAGATGTACGGGCAAAAGGTGGCTTAACCCGCTTTCAATTTTTTCTCATAGCTCTCACATGCAGCTATTGCTACTATGTGATGCCTGGCTACCTGTTTAACATGTTGACATCTCTCTCCTGGGTTTGCTGGGCATGGCCAAATTCAGTGACAGCCCAACAGTTGGGCTCAGGTTTGTATGGCCTTGGTATAGGTGCCATTGCCTTGGACTGGTCAAGTGTTAGCTCCTTCCTGGGAAGTCCAATGGGGACACCTTTCTTCGCGATTCTGAACGTATTTTTGGGTTTTGCACTTATCACATATGTGCTTACACCTGCTTTCTATTGGGGCAACGTCTACAATGCTAGAACATTCCCTATATTTTCAAGCCAATTTTTCACCTCAACTGGCCAAACATATAATGTCAGTGGAGTGATTACTGAGAATTTTCAGCTGGATGAACCAGCTTACAATGCATATGGCCGCTTGCACATTAGCACTTTTTTTGCTGTAACTTATGGAGTTGGGTTTGCTGCCCTTGCTGCAACCATCTCACATGTTGCACTCTTCCATGGCCGGTAATGTTGGAGACTTGTGCCCATTTTAGCTCTCACTATCATTCTGGGAAAAATTTCAAAGTTGTGGCTCCTAACTGGTGAGATCTCTACCTGATCACTACTGAACAAATGGTGGTACATCTTTCAATCTGTTGCAGGGAAATATGGCAACGCTATAAGAACACTTTAAGTGAGAAAGATGATGTGCACACTCGTCTCATGAGGGCATATAAGGAGGTGCCACAAGCTTACTTTATTGGCCTGCTGATCAGTATGATAGTCATCTCAATTCTGGGTTGTGAGATATTCATTGACCAACTTCAGCTGCGATGGTGGGGTGTATTACTTGCATGTGGCATTGCCTTTTTCTTTACTCTCCCCCTTGGGGTCATTTGCGCCACAACAAATCAGGTGAGTCATTTTCACATTTATCCAAGTTCATTTTGGTTTTGCTCAATTTGTCACTGGCAGTCTTCAGCCCATTCCCATGATTAATCAATCACTTGCTGATATTTCACCTTCTTTTTCAAAGTCCTTTATTCATGTAGAGTACTTCCTTCAATGCATCATGTGGCTCTTCAAGTATGGTCACATGCATAGAAATTGTGAACCCAGTGTATGCAATTTTCTACTTTACCAGGAAAACCCTATACATTACTACTATACTTTGTAGAGCCCCAATTTGGGTGGTAATTCAGAAAAACCCACATTGTCTTACACCTTGCTTTGAGATCGCTCCTTGATGCTGAATGTGTTTTTGATGTCATTTTGGCTACAGCTTCCAGGCCTCAATATAATCACAGAGCTTATTATTGGGTATCTCTATCCAGGCAGACCTGTTGCCAATGTGTGTTTCAAGACATATGGTTACATAAGTATGACGCAGGCTGTCTCCTTCCTATCGGACTTCAAATTAGGTCATACTTTCATACTCTTGGTTTGTGTGGCTTTCATGAAGAATTGCATGTATCTCCCTCTCCCTAGTATGAAGTATCAAATTGTCTAGTACTCATGCTAATGCTACACAGCTTGCTGGTACTTAATGCAGGTCACTATATGAAAATCCCTCCTCGGTCCATGTTCCATGCTCAGGTACACACTTTGTTATTGCTCGCTTGAATTTCAAGTTCAGTTTGCAAAACCCAAGTAACTCGTGGACACCAACCATATGCATTTTTTGAGGCATAAAGTTCAATTTATGCAGCTTGATGTTGTGCAGAAGTACTGTTTTGAGAACAAAACCTTCATATTATATTCAACACATATGTGTCTTAAGCTTCAGATTTGCTGATGGTCGTTGTTTCTGAGATTTTTGTTTTGCAGATAGTTGGGACAGTCATAGCAGCATTGGTGACTTTATCCACGGCATGGTGGCAAATCTTAACTATAGCACATCTTTGCCAACCTGAACTCCTGCCTCCAAATAGCCCCTGGACATGTCCAGGGGACAGAGTCTTTTATGATGCTTCAGTGATCTGGGGTTTGATCGGACCCAAGCGCATGTTTGGTGCCCTTGGACTCTACAAAGCTATAAACTGGTTTTTCTTAATAGGATTGCTGGCACCTGTGCCTGTTTGGTTATTGACAAAAGTATTTCCAAACCAAAAATGGCTCTTCTACATCAATATGCCAATCTTGATTGGGGCAACTGGAGGTATGCCACCCGCAACGGCAATAAATTACACAGCCTGGTTCCTGGTCGGATTTATTTTCAATTATGTGCTTTTCAAGCACCGCAAAGGTTGGTGGCAGCGTTACAATTACGTGTTGTCAGCAGCTTTGGATGCCGGGCTTGCGTTTATGGGTGTTACTCTCTACTTTTGCCTCCAATATGAAAACAAGGCTATCAATTGGTGGGGTGTAAATCTCGACGATTGCCCATTAGCAACGTGTCCAACTGCCCCAGGGATTGCTGTTGATGGCTGTCCAGTCTTCTAAGCTTCACTTTCTTCTCCAAATAATCTGTTCTCCTCAGCTTGAATGGATGATGGGCACAGTTATTTAACTCCATTTTGTGAACAAAAGAGGCTAAAAAACTGCACAGAAGTTCACAACATTTTAAGTGAAAAATGACTCAGTTAACCTCAATTGGATTTGATTCCAAGTACATTTTCTGCACATACAGAATATTGATTGCTAGCAATTGTTTTCCACAATTCTCATAGTAATAAGTACTTGTGTGTGTAGAGGTGTGTGTTTCTCTCCCTCCCTCTCTCTCTTCCTTGCATGGTTAGGTTGCTTGCAAGGTCTAGCAATCTCAGAAGCAGAAGTTTGAGCATCCTAATCTGGTTTCAAGTAGATTTCCCTAAAAAAATATCAAAATTAAGCCACCCACTTTGGGAAGATTTCATTTCCTATTAAAATTCTCATTTGCATGTACATGTCAGGTGCCTTTTAATTCTTGTTTTTAAGACCCAAATATGGGAATTAGGAAGAAGAAATGTATAATGAAGGTGATGTTGCAATAATAACATTATGTGCAGTTTCTTTTTCCAATAGAGTTTACCTTTCATCCAAAAGTGTTTCAAGTAACAAAATCTTGTGGGTTTTCATTTGAATTGTTTCATTTTCTATCAAGTTCCTTGGAAATTCAATTATCATCTTCTTCTTGTCCCCTTTTCAATCATTTTGGATTAAAAGAAGTGTATAAGTTTTATCTTTTTGCGTCGTCTTGGAAACAAACACACTTGTTCATATTTCAAGTTTCCATATTATTTTCTTACCATTTCTCCTTCCAAAAACTTCAATATTTCTAATGCACAAGCAAATTGCACATTCTATTTATTTACATTAACAAAATTGATTATTTACTCAATTTTCTCATAAGAAGATTTGAAATCTAAATGAACAATATTCACATACATAATGAAAGTAATAAGGTTTTGGATATATATATATATATATATAGGTTACCATTTCATAATATTGTTAAATGGTTGGTATGTACAAATTTTTTTAGGTTTTGTAAAACACATATAGGTAATGCATTATAAATTTTCTCCAAATTTTTCTTCAAGGTGATTTCAAAGCAAGCACAAGCTTAATACTCAAAAGCAAGAGGATTATATCAAAAGATTAAATTTTAGTAATATTTGAAACAATTTGTGGCAACAATTTTTTTCTTTAGGCAAAATTATTTCACATCACATTGAAATATTTTTACGGGTTGCAAATGGGCCATTGTAAAATGAACGAGCAAATTTAAATAGTGTCATCACCAAGTGAAATGGGGGTTGAGCCACCTTCACTTTAACAAGGGTGAAGATGCATCATTAATGAGATTGGCAAAGAGGTTGTTATAAAATAACCATCCTTGTCAACAAGTCACTCTTCTACCATTCAATCTCAACATCCATCACCACCTTGCAAGCATCATCATTTTCATGTGTCACCATTTCTAGTACCTTCAAACAAGAAAGTTCCATGACATTGAACATTCATTAGCACACATTAATCATTTATTATTCTTCAATGTTGTTTGTGTTTGGGGTTTAGAAGGTGAAAAGAAGAAGTTCTTGCGTTTCAAATTTCATTCATGAAAGGGGTTTTGTAGTTGTTGTGTGCCACCATTCCAATAAATGAAAAGTGCCATGAAAAGGATTTTGTAGTTGTTGTGTGCCACCATTCCAACAAATGAAAAGTGCTATGGAACAATGTTCATAGGCTTGGAGGCAAGAGGGAAAAACAAGGTTTATGTCAAATTTTCAATTAGAATTGGGTAGAAATTTCATTTAAAAATAAGAAATCATGTTCACACAACATGAGCAATTCTTGCATTGTAATCTCACATGACATTTCATGTCTAATCCAACTCCCTTTGAATTTGTGGTTTGTTTTCGTTTACATTAGGTTCCTTGCTTTCATTTCATAGATTAACACACAAGGTTTTTACAATTTTGAAGGCCCCCATCATGTTTTGGCTTTCCATCATGGTGCGTTTTTTTAATGTTGCATTTGAATTTTCAACTTTTAATGGTTGTTGAGCATTTCATTCAAAGCTTTTGTTTGGCATATGTGCACTCAAGGATCACAAGCAAGGTTTGATTACATTTTGTGGTTTCTAATTGTCATGTTTCCATGTAACCTCCTACAAACTTCATTTGTAACACTATTTTTAAAAAAATGGCACGAGGACTAAAATCTTTGACTCAACTTTTGTTGACAATCTTCTTGATTCTCATCTACATGTAGTTGATAGTCCTTTTAAATCCCCCATTATTGCTAATGATTGTCTTTCTAATTCTCTTCCTTTTGTTTCCCTAGGTTTTGATTATCCTCCCACACTTCATATATGTGATTAACATAAGGAAAGTTATTGCCACATGGTTTAAGTTTTATAGTTATACGACCCATATTGCTTCATCCCATCATATCACATTAAGCATTTAATGAAAAGACTATAGCTACATCTTGCAAACCTTTTGGGAAAAGATGAAAAATAGAATGGGAAATTCAGAAGGTCTTCCAAGATTCTTGGGTAGCCAAGTTCCACTAGGCAAAATCTATTACTAAAGATGATGGCAAAATGTGCATGGTGAAATGCAAGGTTTGTTAGAAGGTAAAGATAAATTATTACTCCCTAAGCTAAATGGGCTATGAAAACATTCTAACAAAAGGAAGGACATTAAAGCTAGACATCGGGTACCAACTATGGTTTATACTATTGTCCAAATAGTCAATACAAGACAAATGAAAAGATCTTTGGCCTACAAGGAAAGATTATGTGTATGAAATGTGTGTCAATAGGGGAAGGCTTAAAAGAAGCTTAAATATGTCCAATTTGTTTTCACATTTTCCCACTATTTATAATCAAGGAAACATACTAATCATTGATTTTGAATTGTTGCAAAATTTGTTGAATTTCTTGAAGGTGCCAAATAATCCTTAGAAGAATTGGATTTATTCTAGTGGCTAGGGTATGTAAAAGCGTTGCATTGGTTAGAAGTGTTGAAAGCCACCCAAATTGTTGTGCAATTAGCAAAGTTTATTTCTATGTTTTGCGAGGAGATAATTTCTATTCATAATTAAACTTGGATAAATGTATACACATATGTGGTGTAGAATTGGAAGTGCATACCAATGTTATTCAACATGGAGAAGGCCACAAAAGGTTTTTGTTCTAACAACTTGATCAACATGTTGGTGTAGTCTCTTGCAATTTATGGAGGTTGACTATTTAAGCATGATATTGTTTCCAAACTTTTATGTTTTGGTGTAGATAATGTCACCCTATTTTAGGGCACAAAAATAGGGGTCAATATTCAATTGAAAAATAAACATGCTCCTTATGTCATTGGTGTGCATTACATCAATACATTGTACCAATCTTGCTATCCAAACTTTTTCAACCTTGTCCATAATTTAAAAAGTTGAAGTTTTGTTCTAAACCATGATTAATTATTTTGTAGCCTCATTTAGAACATTGCAAACTTGTAGAGTCCGTTCAAGCAAAAGAGTTGAAGATATTTAAGAACATAAAAGCACGATGGATTACCATGTTGTCTCCATCTAAATGGATGCTTGATGAATATAAAAGTTTAGGGTAGATGCAAGTAATGATGGTTTAATATCGATAGAAATTACATTCCCTACAATTCCATACAAGATTCTTTAAGATGATTCAAATGGACATGGTTGTTACTTTAAAAAATATTATTATTCTAATATTTGAATAATACATGTTCAATCACCTACAAACCCTCCCAAATCTATGTGAAAATTTATATTTAATGTAGCTCATGTCATTTTAAAATTTAAAATTCCTTAAAGGAAAACGTACAAAGTCCATAAAAATAATGCCCCATCTAAAACTTTCAAAAATATATGTTCTTGGGACAAATTTTTTGAAAAAATAAAATAAAATTGTAATTCATATGGACTTATGAAAATATGGTCAAATTTTAACCATTCAAAAATCATTAACTATTAAACAATTAAGGTTTTCAAAGAAAAGATTCTTCATATGAGTTTATAATCTTGTACTACATTATATATTGAATCCCAATAACAAATTTCAAATGTGAATCAATATAATTTTTTTAATTTTGTGATGTTTTGGAGTTAGATGACTAATCCATACTTTTTGATTTCAAAAGTCCATTACTACTAATAAATGAATTTTATATCAATAAATAACCACATAGTTTTCTTGATAATGAAGTTATTAGTTTAGATCCAAGTCCCAATTAGTAGATTTAAAGATATATTAATCACCATATGCATTTGAATAAAATGTACCTAGGGAAAAAACATAAATTTGTCACAAAAGTGAGCCATCGTAATTTGTAACTACCATTTGGTTTTGCAAATGAGTGAAGAAACTTCTACCATTTTTGCAATTAATCCTCTCAATTGATGTTGATTTATGTGATTTTTTAAAATAGTTAATACATGATATGCAACCAATTTCAAACACATGAAACAATAAATAATGTCTTGTACATATAACATATACCAATTCACCCTTTGGAGCATACCAAAATCCATCACAACATACAACCAAATATACCATACAACTTTTTAACAGTCATCCATACATGCATATGTTGTCATAGGCTATGGTTTAGGAAACATGTTTTTCCAAAATAAATAAATAAATAAATATTATTATAAAAAAACATATATGAAACTTGAAAACATTATGAACATGAAAATATTCTTATGTAAGAGTTGGTATTTTTTCAATAAAAAGAACAAAAATCCCCAAATTTTTGGTGCCTACAAACATCAAACTAAATGATACCATAAAATTTGTTCACAAGTTAAATGAACTATAAGAACAATTAGTTTCCCTTTATTTAACTTTCACACAAATTTGGTAACTTGAAAGTAATGGACGATACAACACAAAAGGAATCTAATAAATGTTCCATCAAACATAAATTAACCCAATCAATATTACCTTGACTTTTGCATGACAAAGCAACCATAGGATTATCATTAAAACAATGTATGGAATATAAATCATCAAATTTGATTGGAAATGTGCTTCGTTATATGAAAATGTTGAAGTTTCACTTTATCCACAATGGTATTATATATTTAGATTGTCCCAACAAACTCAATCTTTTGATATCCATGATGATGATGATGTGCATGACACACATGAGAACAACAATAACAATGCAATTGAAAAACAAAAATGGCCAATGGGAGTTTCTACACCAAAAACATCATTTTGCTACACACATTCCAAACTTTGTTTTTTCAAAGCTATCAAAGTTTTCATTAATTTTGTCACTTTGGCATGTTGGATTCATAAAAGAAAACTTCTTGAATGTCAACTTCAAACACATGACATTATGGTTAAGCCAAATTTGGATTGTTATTATGATTATTTGGACTATTGTGATCTGATCTTGAATACATGGATTTTTCAAACTTCTGAACTTCATTCGATTGTGAAGAGAGTTACTCCTAATGATTCATCAATTATGTCCTACAACTTTTTTCATCACATTCACGAGTGTGGAAACTAAATGGTTCCTTTTATTCCATTCTTTGTATGATTTGAATCAAAAAATTAAAATAGCCGACATTCCATTTGATAGGTTGGAACCTAAACACATCATACAATGTGAGCTTGTAACTTGTTCACACTACTATGATCATCGTATGCAATCTTTTGCAAAACTATTATTGAAAGATACCATTTTCAAATTTGTACTTGACTACTTTTTCATCATAGAATTCCAAAACCATGGAAACAAACATGATGATCAACTCTTATTGATTTCTAATCCACCAATATATGGCTCTCAAACTAATAAAGAAACAAAAGAATTCATAAACAAATACATGTAACAATGACATGCTAGCCTTGACTTCCATGAAACTCAAACACATTGCATCGAAATGAGTTAGTATTTATTTATTTAGTTGCATTAAAAGTAAACATTAAAAGGGGCTCCACATTTGAAAAACCAACAAAATCATCAACACTTACCCCAAATAGATTATAATCAACAAACTCTCATTCTTGTATAATATTTGCATGCAGTAAGCACTTGGTAACACGACTTAACTATTTAGGTTTTCAGATTAAGATAATACAAAATTAAAAATTGGCAAGGCCCATATAGAAGTCGTCAGCAATTACCTCTGATAATATTTTGTCTCTGATCACATGACACAAAAACATTTCTGAAATTCCTGCATCTCAAAACATCGATTTATTTAAATACCCTAAAATATATCTAACTATTTTCCTCCATTTATTGTTGCTAAAAGGCAGGTCCTTTTTGCTTTTACAAACCCGCAACAATATAAAATTTTACTCAATGGATTGAAAGCACTAGAAAGCATTAATGTAAAATAAATATAGGTTTAGAGTTAGTACTCATATTGCATGGAAGCATGAAACTAGGTCTTAAAACTACGTATTACCCCTAAATTTGCAACCTAAAATATTAGTGGATTTCTCATTTCTTGGCTTGAGCTTTGCTTCGAGCTTTAATTCCCCCCTTTTCTACTTCTATAATATGTTGTGGAACTATTTCTAAATTGCAAACAAGTACTCAAATATGATAAAGGAATTAGGGTTCAAAGAACCAACCTAAGTTCACAGTAGGATTTTGCAATCATCTACTCACTATTTAATCCCACCCATTTCTGTTGCATTGTAGAACTATTTCTAAATGCAAACAAGTACTTAAATGTGAATAGGGATTAGGGTTCATAGAACCAACCCACTTGTTCAGAGTAAGATTTTGCAATCACCTATTTACTTAAACTGGCACCATACAAAAAACCATATGTTTTTAAAAGCCTATAGTTTAGGGAACAAACCTGATTTCACAATTACATTATGTTATTAAGTTAGCTTAAAATTAAAACTACCACATAAAATATATCAAAGGATTCTCCCTTTTATGCGCCCAAACAATATATAGATTTCGCATTACAAATGCTTTCTCAACTCATGAACTTCCCATATACAATATCACTATTGTTTTTAAGTATGAAAATAGAAAAAAATCTAGAGATTGGATTCTATCAGATCCACAATTGTGACAATGTGAATGTGGCAAAAGCACATTTCTTCCAATCTGTGGACCATCTAGAAGGATTAATATACACTAAATATACTGAGAAACTAGAGTTGAAGAACATCCACAACAATGATTGAGCTTCGTATCCTCTTCCTTTAGAATAGCCCCATCAAGAGCTTGAATCCTATGTCCCGAAGGACTTAAGCTGAACTGTGAACCTGATCTAGATATCTACTTGACATAACTACTGTGTTGATGATACAAGCCGAGAGAACAATTATTCATTCAGGATTTAGCACAGTGTTCAGATACATGAATGCACAAGAGAGGAGAATGGAGATTGGGTCTACACCTGATCCAAAGCTGTGGCTACAATAAGTGAAGGGATCAAGCTCAGAGCAGCAATTGTTGTAAGAGGAGTTCTCAGGTACAGAAACCTGCCCAAACAAGCCCAACCAAACAGGATCTTTCTTTTTAGGAAAGGGGAGCAATATGTCCAACCTACTTGGCAAAAAAATCTGCAGGAAGAAGACAGGTGAGGGGAAGCTAGAAGTTGCAGACAGGTGCATACCAAGATGGTACCAATTTCATTCTGGTGAAGATGACATCCACACCTAGAATCTTCACAGCAGAACAAGAATCCACACCAGAAAACCTCAATTTTAACATACATGATTTGTATCCCCCACAATGTCGCATGGCTCTTCAGTTTTGCATTACAAAGCAAAAGTCTTCAAATTACAGCATGTCACCTTCCGTACATATCATTCTACCAATGCTGTCAATGCAATTGAAACAGTTGATAGTTGTATCCAGTTTGCAGTGCAGTGCATGTGATTAGCAAAAAAGATTGCAAAGGAACAGCAGTATGTACAGGAAGGAGGTGGGGAATGTGTACCAAGCCAAGAGAGAAGATTAGAACTGCAAACTTTGGGGCAGGAGGCAGAAGTAGCGCAGGCCATGCAACCAGTGATGGAATGACACTCCATACATACCTTCAAACAAAGTGTTCAATAAGTGTAAGTGAGAGATGTTCAAAATCTTACACAACCTTAAAAAAAGCTTTTGCAATTAAGCTTATGTAGAGTTCTTGAAAATCTATTACATGTGAAGAGAAAAAGAACATAAGCAAGATATGAACAAATGCCACATGCCATATTCTACCATTTGAACTGCCTACCCCTCACCGTAGCGTTGTAAAGGTGATTTTATTAGCTTTGTCCTTAGCTGCAGCAATAAGAAACAACAAAACTTGGTCAAAAGGTATGTGTCTGCAGCATGCTAAACAATATGCTTCTTCTATGAAAACAAATTCCAAGCAGGAAAACCCAGAAGTTGGGTGTATGTGCAGACATGACTGGCTTCCCCTCCTGACAATTGTGCACAGAACACCCAAGTTTTGCACCAAACGCTAAACAATTGACAATATGGCAAAAAGATGTCCCAAAGACCATGGCAACAAGGACATGCTGGAGGAGGAAGCAGAGTGTGAACCTGAATAGTTGGCCATAGCAAGGCCCCAATGTACGGCACCAAGAAATGTGACAATGACTGCAGCATATGCGGCCTGTGCTTCAGCATGCACTGCAAACAACGCCTCCTGGTACCTCCTTCCCCTTTTACATTAGCTTCTTTGCAGCACACTTCATATGTAATGCATCAAGAAACCTCAATAACTTCACAAAAATGTGGCTGCAAGGCAAAATCCTTCCTTCTTTTTCAAGAGCGTCCTCTGCATTATTGCTAAGTAGAAATCCAAGCGCAAGGGATATACATTTTGGAATCTGCCAATCTACTTGAGCATCACATGCTAGCAGAGGTGCATACCGGCAATGGAAGCATGGAGACAATAGGTGGCACCAATGCTACAAAAGGAATCAGGCCTGCAAACCCAAGGACAAGTGCAGGGACTGGAACCTCCTTCAAGTTTACCACGGATTTCTTCAGCACCTGCATCCCTGAGCTGCTTGCTCCTGATTTTTCTGCAGAAGCTTTGCCCTGCAACATTCCAACTTTGCTTTCTCAATACCGATTGCTTCATCTCTGCCATCTCTGCCTCAATCCACACACAAAATTCTTTGGCATAGCTTCACTGTTGCTTCTATTTTCTATCTGGAACTTGGAAAAACAGCTCGAGCTTCATCAAAGAGATAATTGGAAAATTACTGAAGAAGAAGAAGAAGAAGAAGACGCCGACGATCCAGTCGCAAAACTTCGATAAACCATCATCTGCTGTTTGTCACAAACAAAAAAATTGCGTTCTTTCAGAGGATGCATCAACAATCAACAACAAAGAAAACTGCCGTAACAGCTGTGGATCCGGGGTTTGAATGCAAAGCTCTACAAGAAGAAAAAATCGCAGACCGCAGTGAGGAGAAATGCAATATGTTTCTTTTACCTGCTGCTTTCTGAGAATCATTAGCGCTTCTGCAGGTACATATCCAGAACAAGAAGATCTTTGGTTAGCATTGTGCTGCATCAGGCTTCCGCCTCCCTTGCTCAGCGCCGTATTGTCACCATCCATCATCCGGTGTACGTGCAGCCAAAGCGGTCGCTGCTGCTGCATCCTTCCTCCTCTCACATCATTTTCAACATTACCTGCGGATGACAAGGGGGACAAGAAAGAGGCAGAGAGACCAACACTTGGCTCGATTCTGCGCAACGCACCACGCGAGGCTAGTAGACATCTTGTAGCAGCAGCGGCAGCAGCAACGGCAGACCTCATTGCGGCTGCCGGAGAAAGAAAAGGTCGAAGCCAGAAGCTCGTGTCCTCTCTCTCTCTCTCCTTGTTTTCTGTTTCTGCGAAATGAAAGACTACGGGGACGTGCTTCTCTTTGACCTAATCACGTCAGACTTGGGAGCTTCTCTCTCCCTCATGGCGCTGCTGGTGCTAGTGCTGTCTCTTGCTTGCAACATCGAGAGTTGCAATTTTGCTTTGCTGCAAAGGAAGGGCCTGTTTTTGGGGTTTTTCCATAGCTATGATTTGGAGTGCTATTAACAAATGATACCACCTCTATCATGTTCATCTGGCCATAGTATTTGTCTCTTCCAAAACCGCAACAACTACTACAACTTTGGACAGCTAGTTTCAAAAGATTGCCAGTTCCAGTCATTTCTCTAATGGATGCCCAATAATAACAATAGGCCTAATCCCAACCAGAATCCTTTGCATTTCTTTCCGGGGATTGATTACATGACCTTCTTTTCTTGTGATGATGGCCTTCAAGAATATGGTTGATCAAATTGCCACAATGAGCAATAGTGCATGGATGGATGGAAACTCTGTTGTTGTGCATTTTCCAACTTAGCATAGAAAGAAAGAGTTAGCTTAATTGACCCACAAATCATGCTTGAAAACATGAGCAATGAAAAATGAGCAACCCTGTGCCTCTAGATGTGTGTTCACTGTGACCATTTTGCCCTTTGGTCCTTGTTGATCCTATTGGTTTGCACTTTGCACCCGTAAAGAACTGGCATGTTTTCTTGTGTATTTTTTTGTTGCTCCTCTGGTGCAACCTCACGCAGGATGCTTACGAAATTGTAGAGTCCTGTTGACAGGACCTTATGCCTCATGCAGGATGCTTATGAAATCATAAGGTACTGTTTGACAGGACCTTACAATTTTGTAGTGTCCTGATTTTCCACCTGTACAGAACTGGCATGTTTTCTTGTGTGTATTTTTTTGTTGCTCCTCTGGTGCAACCTCACGTAGGATGCTTACGAAATCATAGACTCCTGTTGACAGGACCTTAGGCCTGATGCAGGATGCTTATGAAATTGTAAGGTACTATTTGACAGAACCTTACAATTTTGTAGGTGCCCTGATAAAATGTGTGCATTTTGCACTTGGCATGCCAGCCTCATGACAGCCACCTTAAATCTAGGAAATGCTAATAGAAGAGCATGCACGACAATATGATTGATGGGCTTGCTCAGCTACAGCAATGTAGGCCAATGTATAGGCTCTTTGCACTGTTATTGCATATTGTACAACCTCCACTTTGTCTAAAACTGCCAGGTCCAACATGAGGATAAAACTCAAGTTCAATACAGCAACACCCATAATGATTTTTTTCACTTCCTGACAGTAAGTGTAGGGTAATGTAGTTGCCTAGCCCATTATGTTGGGTAATGCATTGCTCGTAAATGGAAATAAGGTGTAGAGTAATGCCCTGGCAGCAGGGCATTACACTTGTGAAGTGAGGATGGAGCCCAAGGACTGGCGTGTAAGGTCCTGCTGCCAGGGCATTACCCAGTGTAGTGACCAAGCCAGGTCAATACAGTGGGCCCTTCTGCTATTCACTGCGGTGGCCTGCCTTGCATGAATTTGTTTTGCAAACCACAACATCTGGCGCCAAAGTTATTGCAAGCCCATATAGAAGGTAGTGCTTGGTTGATAGCCCTCAATGAGTTTTGGGGTTCTTAATTTCCACAAAAATCCAACAAGACACAAGTTACCAACACTACTAAAATTCCCAGCTGCTGCACAACACCTCTTGTGGTTGCTACATATGGTTACTAGAACCAGTCATCTGTGACAACCAATTGCTATTATACTAAAAAACAGAGCAGATACATCAACAATTGATATCTGCTTTTGGTCTGACGTTTTCCAGTTTAAAGAATAGTACATTATGGTCTGGGGGGTTGGCAGATTATGTCATTTTCTTGACATTATATGACATCATCTTCTGGTGATGATCATACACCCATGGTAGTGACCAAAATCTCTGTTGAACATGAAATTTTGTTAAACTTGTTGAATGTGCCACCCCACACCCTAATTGTCATGGAATAGACTTGCACTTGCCCATTTTATGTTGGGTAGGCTGCCTAGCTTGTCCTATAGGCTTGCCTCCAAGGTGCCTTACCTGACATAATGGGCAGGGGCTTGACCATTCCATAGTACATTGCATGCTTGACTGGGGAAGATGAGAATAGTGAGTAATGCACCAATAGACTTGTTAAGTTGAGGAAGATGGGGTGGTAAAACTTGTACATGAAATTTTTTTTCACATCATTGCTTTGAAACAAGCCCTCGAAGAAACCGGATTGACTTTGTAACTGGAGAGTTAGCAGCCATGGAATTGTACAAAGCTGATTCTAAATCTGCAGCTTGAGGGCGTCGTCGCAAACTACTTACACAAATGAATTGGTCATTTTGTTTCACAAAGATGAGCCATGGTCGTCCTGCTGGTGCTCCACTCTTGACATGCTTGAGGACTGCTCCTTCAGTCTTGGAAAAAATTCCTTGGACAGCAAGAGGAATATATGAGTATGTTACCTCAAAAGATGAAATTAGGGTTCCCCATGCCATGTCTTTGTCTGCTGCTTCATCCTCAGAACTCCAGTCTGGATTCAGCACCACAACCGGGCGAGGATTGAAAGCCTCCAACACTTTTGCAACAATTGCAGCTTGTTCCAATTTGGGAGTCACAATGAATAAGACCTGAGACTCCTCTGAAGTGACTTTTGCTGCTGCAGCATTCTCTGGCACCAAAAGCTTGAACTCAATTCCTGTAAGGCTCTCTGGAGCTTGTCCCCCCACAGATTGCCTTTCAAGAGCTAGGTTCAACAAGGATGTATCTGAGAGAAACACAAGCTTTTTGATGGGTGCTGTTTTCTTCTGGTTGATGAAAGAAGAAGCTAGAAGGTCAAGAGTAAGAGAGACCAGAGTGGCAGGGGAATCATCCAGCACAGGAATCTCAACTCTCAGCCTCACCTGTTTCTGTTCCTTCCTTTGCTTCACAGTGGAGGGGCCTTGTCTCTTCAGTGCCTTCTCAAGGAGAGCTGATACTGATGCTCCTGCTTGTTCCACTGCCTCCTCCCTGCTCCTTGGAGGCAGTTCTTCATCACCTCCCTCTTTCCTCAATGCTCTGCAATCACTGAACCTTCTGGAGCCACCTCTATTTGTTGAAGAAACTGCTGGGGGCGATCGCCAGCCATGGAATTGAGCTTCTTCTAGGCTCCAAACTGATGACCCATTATGCAACTTTTGGTGCCACAATAAAGCTCCACTTGAGGAGCTCCAAACTACTACAAGACGCAAGCTGCTCCGATGCCATGAAGCTCTATCAATTTTTGAGCAACAAATTCTTGTTGTTCCCAGAGGCGGGTGCTTTTGATGCCACACACAACAAGATGCAACACGTAAAGACAACGGATTGGCAATTCTAGTGAGCGATACGGGTGAGCTTGCTGGTAGCAAGCTGAAGTTGCCTACAGACATTGCCATAGTATCCAAATCCTTTGTGGGATTCAGGAAAAATACAACACACGGACACCTACAACCCAAAGTGAAGCTCGATAGATGATGAGAGCTTGGGGTTCACCCCTAGGGTTTAGAGTTCAGGGCTTTGGGTTTGCCCCTAGGGTTTTAGAGTTTAGGGCTTTGGGTTCACTCCTAGGGTTTAGAGTTCAGAGCTTTGGGTTTGCCCCTAGGGTTTTAGAGTTTAGGGCTTTGGGTTCACTCCTAGGGTTTAGAGTTCAGAGCTTTGGGTTTACCCCTGGGGTTTAGAGTTCAGGGCTTTAGGTTTGCCCCTAGTATTTAGAGTTTAAAGCTTGGGGATTACCCCTAGGGTTTAGAGCTGGGGGATCGCCCCTAGGGTTTAGAGTTTTAGGGCTTCGGGTTCGCCCCCTAGGGTTTCACAGTTTCTAACAGCCTTTTGCCTGAAGCAAAATCTCTAACAGCCAACTGCCCCAACAACAAGGGGTGTGTCACACTGTGGCAAGGGCCTTGCCAGGTGGATTATGGAAACTCAAATATTTCACCAGGCAAAAATATAATCTTCAAAAAATTCTCTAAAAGAAACCAAAATCCTTCAAGATATTATAACTGTTTAAACACAAGCCAAAATGTTATCTTTCAATAATCCTCATATAAAAATAGACCTATTATTACTATTATAGTAGATGATGGAAAAATATATAATTTCAAAATTAGAAAAAAAAATTCATTTCTTGAAAAATAATAATTATTCGTTTTGTTAACATGGAAACTGACCCTAGTAGGCTATGGTGGTCTTGAGGTACCATAGCCTAGGGTCAGTTTCCACATTGAAAAAACAGATAATTATTATTTTTCAATAAATGAAATTTTTTTTTCCTTCTAATTTTGAAATTATAATATTTTCCATCATGTACTATAATATTGTGATATGAGGAGTGAAATTATTCAGAGTGTAGTAGCTTATGATAATTATGATGATTTTCAACATGTTAACAACAACTTCATATTTTCACAAAATTTCATTTCACTATTTTGAGGATTATTTAATGACGAAACTGACCTTAGGGTAAGGCACTACTAGAGAGTGGGGGGAAGGGTTTGGTTGCTTCTTCCAAAGAGGGGTTGTTGTTGATTAGGATACACACAACAAGTTAGCCAGACCTGGCCGCAAAGCTCACCAGCTAGTTAGTGACTGATGTGGAGGCTGAGTGACAGGGCTGGCACGCAAGCTTGCCCTTCCGTGTTCCTTCAACATTCAGCCATCTAGTTTTCATCCTCCAACATGGGCTTGTTTTAACTGCCCCTCCAACCAATAGTGTTCTTGATAGAGCTGAGTGGATGGACTTGGTGAGCGGAGGAGGGGATATGCAAGCTGACTTGCACTTCAGCCTTTGAGTGGAGTAGAAGCTCAGCTGTCAGATAAGTTTTGCGGTTGAGCGGACATCTATCTTCCTGTGCATGTGAACAGACTCTTTGGCTTCTACTTCCCACCTTGGCTTTACTACCTTGGATGATGACTGATGTGAAGCAGTATTTTTTCAAAAGGAATTTTTGTTTGTAGCCAAAGTGACCATCATCCATCTGTTAAAAAAAAAAGTGGTAATCATCCTTAAGAAGATTTAGCCAAATCTGGTTGTTAACTGGATATGAAGAACAAATCTTTAATAATCTTTCTATGTTTTTGGCTACAGACTAAAATCCAAATATGGAAATCTGACAAAAAATTTCGTATTTTTCCCTCGCTTATCACAATTGAAAACCTCTAAAATCACTTCATTTTCAAGTTTTTAAACTTTAATCTTGCTGTTTTATGAACTTCCACCAATGGAACAAGGGGCCGTGTCACAACTGTGGCCTTGCCATTTACATTAAAAAGTATCTTGATACAAAAGAAGAATTATGGAAATTCAAATGTTTCACCATGCAAAAAATATAATCTTAAAAAAAAATCCTCTAAAAAAGAAACCAAAATCCTTCAAGATATCATAACTCTATAACTAATCTCAAGTTTCAACACAAGCCAAAAAATATCATCTTTCCAAAATCCTCGAATCAAAATAGATATACAAACTTGGTAGGGGCCAAAATCCCTTAAGCTACTATACTCCATAATGAATCTATACACAATATCCTTGCCTTGGTAGGCAAAGCCAACAAAGGCTGATCTTAAGGTACGAGAGCAGGCAAGGTTTGGTTGATTCTGGCTTGTACCTGGATGTGACCTTGCCAAAGCTGCTTTTTTCTCTCTCATTGTTAATTATTAAAATTTTCACAAACTTGTGAAATTTCACTTGATATATAACATACCAGTTGAGCATTTTGAGTTTTCAAATTTTAATAACCTACCCAGATGATTGGAATTTAATTCAGGAAGGTTATGAATCCTAAATCCCTAAACATGTTTTATGATTGAAAAGCAGAGAAAATTAAAAATTAGAAAAACCCAATAACCCACCCTACTTAGTTAGGGTGTCCAAATTAGTTTTAAAAAAATCTGGGTTGCAAACCTTGCCTCTCTTCCCCATTAGTAAATGAAAATCGGAATCACATGGGACTAATGTCATGCTTTGGTGTAAGCATCATCTCTGATTCCCAATTACAAAAGAAATCAAGAAACAGGGACCATGCTAGTAGATCTGAAAAACATGATAAACTTGTGTAAAGATGCAATGAAAATGTTTGTCCTTCCGTGCACTCAACAAGTGCAAAATTCGACATCAATTGTTGTTATGAGATGTTGGTTCCAAATCCTTCCATCCACGGCGTACTAGGTACTCATCCAATAAACTAAACATCTCCCACCCACCTTTTAAGACTAGATGCATAGACGAGTCGTGTACAGCACTTGAATAATGGTTGAAACTCGGAAGGTTCACAACAAGTTCCATGACCAGAAGAAATTGCATAGAAATGGAAGCAGAGCTTCTTGACCGTGTCTCTCACAAAATGGTGAACATTCCTATATCATGTGTTTTTGGAAGCTTGTAGGACATATTTGACTACTTAGCTTACTCCATACTTTTGGGTGGTAAAATATTGAGTTGAAAATATTGAATAATGAATGTTATCATTAGTTTTCACTACTTGGGTGCCTCCATTTTGACCCCCCCAAAAAAAGTAATGCTTTTTAGAAAGTGGAGTGTTAGAAAGGTCTAAAAGTTCAAAAGTTGGGTTGAGTTTAGTACCAACCTCAAAAACATTAGGGTTTTTAGGTTTTTACCAAGGTACCAATGTATAGCTGCTGGTTCACCCAAGGCTCTTTTAATACCAAAAACAACACTTTCATCTTCTAGATTGGTAAAATATTAATGTGAAAAAGTTTATTTGCTGCCCCCCCCCTCCCAACCCTAAACCCATTGGTGGACTAATAACTTGTTTTTATTACAAACTTATTAACCATAGCTCCCACCTCTCTCCTAGTGCCACATCTCCACCTTCTCCCCAGTTAGTTCTGGGGTGCTAAACAACTTTAAATCCAATCACCAGCGCACCAAAAGGAGTTGCACCATCTAATTTTGGATGTTGAACTGAAGTAAAGTTCAGTTCAACATCCAAAATTAGATGGTGCAACTCCTTTTGGTGAGCTGGTGATTGGATTTACTCCAAATTGTCCAATTCTTCTCCTACTCCACTCATGGCTTAATATTGCAAGCTCTTTTGTTTATAATTTCACCATCTTAAAAAGTTCTCTACTAAAAATTTCCAAGCTTTTTCTTTGTGTCTCTCAAATTCTTCTAAACTTTTTTGTCTACAATCTGATTCTCAAGCTTGGACATTAATTAGGGCAACTTAACTTTTTCTCACCATTAAAAAATGAATGAAATCCAAGAAATATTCACCTCAAACCCATAATTGCTCATTTTTAGTCCTTGAAAAAAGTAGCACATCAAATTCATCCAAAATTGGGAACATTTGAGATATCACACTCTTAGTCCTTCAAGGATTTCTTTAGTATGGTAGCGCTTGTACTTTTGATTTGGAAGTTTGTTTCTATGGTCACTAGGTGATCAAACTGTGATTTTTTTAATAAAAAAAATTAATTTATTGTGGGGGTTGGGTTGGGGTGGGAGGAAGGCTTACTAGACATTAGTGAAAGTACCTACCTCATGAAGGATTTTTGACTGGGAATTTCCATTTAAACAAGAAGAGGTTTGGTCAAAATTTGGAGTAGCTACACACCATGCTGAGAGTGCTGAATTTGGGTCAGAATTTGTAATTGGACTAGGTAGCTTTATACCATGCTGAGAGTGCTGAATTTGGGTCAGAATTTGTAATTGGACTAGGGTAGCATTATACCATGCTGAGAGTGCACTATGAATTTGGGTCAGAAATTGGGATTAGCACACAAATGTTGAGAAGAGTGCACTTTGAATTTGGGTCAGAATTTGGGATTAGCACACAAATGTAATTGCTCAAGGAGTGCTGAATTTGGGTGAGAATTTGAATTGGGTTAGGTGTCACACCAAGTTGGAAGTGCTGAACATTTTGGGTCAAGAAATTTATGAATTGGAATTAAGCACAGCACATGTAACTGTTGAGAGTGTGGTGGATTTGGGTCAGGATTTGTATTGGATCAGCACACTGGATGTTGTTGAGCATGCCCAAATTTGGAATACAAAAACGGTGCCACTACAAGATCTCACATGTTCAGTTCTCATTTTCAGAGCGCAAAAATCTCCTTGTGCATAGTTTCTACAGTTGCTAGCAGCTTATAGCACTAGACTTGCTGCAGCTCTTCTCACACAGACAAAAGCACAAGACGAAGAAGAAGAAGAAGAAGAAGATGGGTTGTCTGAGAAATCTTTAGCATTCAAGGGGAATTTTTGTCAGGTTTCAGGTTAACTGTGTTTTGTGCTTTTGCTGCAATCGTCAGTTTGTGTGTGTGTGTGTGTGTTTGAGGAGAAGTCTTGCGAGAGATTTCAGTAAGAGAGAGTGTCGGAGAGAGAGAGAGAGAGCTCTGAGTCGAGTGTGGTGGTGTGAGAGAACAAGCATTTGGGAGTGGAGCACTGTGAGGAGGAAGAGTTCATAACTGTAGCAGCTACGTCGTGCCACATCCGCAGGAGACCATCATCATCATCATCATAATCATGGCGCCTTACATTCCAGGGGATCAGATAGGGATGAAGGTAGGCTACAGTGTGGAAGAAGGTTGCAGGGATCCCGCGCTACTAGACGAGCGTCTTCCTCTTCTGCAACATGCTGACCTGCGAGACAAAGTGGTTCTTCTCCGAGTTGATCATAACGTCGTCAAGAAAGGTACCACTCGTTTCAGGGACCGATGACCGCGTCGATCGGATCACTCTACCTATGGTGGGATTGTGATGCAATTTTGCATTCTTAGGATATATTTAAGCTCTACATGATCTTCTTTGTTCTTGCAGGAAAGATTTTGGACCAGTACCGGATCGACGTGACGCTGGCGACCATGTACAACATCATTGAGCGCGGTGGAAGGTACAACACGTACTAAGGGTCTCTTTCCATTAGGTTGCTGTGTGATCGATCACGTCCGTCGTAGAAGAATCCTCTAGAAAGCTTTTGTGTTGTACTCAGAACTGAATGCAGCTGACAAGTTTTTCCTTGTGTGTTGGGTGGGTGGCTTGCTTGCAGGCCGATCATAATGACGCATATTGGGCGTCCATTCGATAAGAAGACGAAGACGCTGACGATCAAGAAAGACGAGGACTCGGTGGATGCGGTGGTGGCATACATGCAACGCAAGCTGCGGATCAAGTTCGCGGTGCCGCAGTTCCATGCAACGGAGAAGGAAGGGATCTTAGACATCGACACGTCCATCAACTGGCTCATCCAAGACTTGCGCAGCCGCAAAATCGCCGGCATCTACTTGCCCAACACCCGTTGGTTTGCGGTACAGTACTAGATCCCAATCTCCTGCAGCTCCACACAAATCTCTGTCTCTCTGTCTCTTTGTCTCTGTCTGTGTACTCATCAGCTGATGCAATCAATGGGTGCTGGAGTGAGCTTTGAATGTGCAGGGGGAGGAGGACAAAGGGGAGAAGATGGAGAGATTTGTAGTGCAATTGGCAGGTTTAGCGGACGTGTTTGTGAACGATGCATTCGGCTCATGGCAAGCTCATGCTTCCACTACCCACATCACCAGATATCTGCCGTCGTATGCCGGTCTTTGCCTTCAGGTCCTCTTGAACCACAATGTTACATAGCTCAGAGCTTCTTCTTGTTGTGGGTTCATGTCAGCTAATCTTTACCAGAGCTTTCTTGTGGGTTCATGAAACATGATCTTGGGCAGAGGAGCTTCTTGTGAGTTCATGAGTGATGATCTTAGGCAGAGCTTCTTGTTGTGAGTTCCTGAATGATAATCTTTGGGAGACCTTCTTGTGGGTTCATGATGATCAATCTTTTTCCTGGAATGTTAAGATTCTTTCCAGGTTCTTGAATTGAATTATCACATAGCTCTATAATTTCTGAGTTTCTTGGGATACATGAGAGGGTTTGAAAAATATTATATAATTTCAGGCATGATTCAGGAGGCATCACATGAGAGCCTGAGGTTTGCTTTTTTTTTTTTTGGGTGCAGGATGAGCTGTTCCATGTGAAGGAGATCTTGAGTCCAAAGAGACCTTTCGTGGCAGTGGTGGCGGGTGCTAAGTATGACACCAAAATTGGGCCTCTGGCAGAAATTTACAAGAAAGTGGATAAGCTACTTCTGGGTGGAATCATTTACAACACGTTTCTCTGTGCCAAATACAACATCAAAATCCGGGGTGTGGAGGTACCGTAGTGTATGTGCACTCTAAATATTCTTTTGCAAAATAAATGTTGGAACAAGTTCTTATTGATACCTAAACCCTAAACCTTATCATAAGCCTAAAGTTTAAAGATAAGAAGATCATGAGGAGTGGTAGGGATTTTATCTCAGTGTTTAGGAGTAGAAGGGATCTTATGCCTATTATAGGCATAAGATCACTCCCACTAACTATGGAGTAGGTGTAAGATCTCTTCTATTTTTAAGGGGGATTATTAAGGAATATAAGGAGCTGCCTAAATACACAGGAAATTTCTCCAAGTGTTTTCTGTAACCTTGTGTACAAGGAAATTTTGACTGATCATGAACACTATATTCTGAATTGGGTACTAAATTTCCAAACCTTTTCAGATCACTTGTGTGTTACTCTTCTTTTGTAGAGACTTTTTTTTGGGCACTAAGTAGGCCTGACCACTTGCCCATACAGAATTGATACACCAAGCTGAGGGGGTAAACTTTGGCCAATTCTTGTATGTTAGCTCTTAACCTAGGAGAATGGGCCCTATGTGGGTGAGGCCCAGCTGATTCAGCCAGTGCACTTCATGCTAGAGAATGGGTAGGGCTGATTCTGCACAGGCAAGCACCTCGGCTGTCATACTTGGCTGAGGATCACCAAAATTGTTGACGATTGATATTGATTGTTGTTTTCTTTTGATGCAGGATTCAGATATAGAGTTGGCAAGGGGCCTGGTTGAGCAGGATAAGACTGACCAGAAAATTGTGGAGCTTCCTTTACTGGTTGAAACTGAGACACTGGAAGGGCGCTTTGAAGGGCGCTTCCGGACAATAAACACAAAGGTAAATTGTCAATCAAAACTTTGTTCTTCTCACTTGTCCTCTATTTGGGAACTAAGATATTGGTTTCTTTGAACCAAATAATTGCTTTCAAACTCCTGCCTGAAGTTATTTTCATGGAGGCCAAAGGGTTCGTCTCTTTTCTTCATTCAGAGTTGAAATCAATGGCAATGCAACTTGGAAGATGAAAGCGTTTGTAAGCTACACTGTTATCTACTCTGGGATAGGTCAAGACCTGGCCCATACCAGTAAGTAACCTAGCTGGTGTGGATTGTTCTGGAATGTTCCGATTCTGACACAGACAGTTAAGCCATTACAAGATTAAAATCTGCCCACTCAGACCATTCTGGTTGTTAATCAGCCTGGAGAAGTGGAAGAATAGTCCATGGCAGCTGGTTGCATATCAGGGATGGATTACAGAGTGCCAGTTAAAATGTTGGCATGTATGTGGCTGTCCATAGTGGTGAGACAAGGGTCTATCTTTGATAGGCTAAGCATATCTAAAAATTCTTTGGCTATTTAGTATCATAAACAAAACACTCTGGAGTTGGGGTGATGCAGGATTTTGCAGCAGGGCAAGAGTATAAGTATGTTGTGGATATACACCCAGCTTCGTTTGAAACAAAAGAAGTCTTAGATGCGCTGGACTCAGCCAGCACCATATTTGTGAATGCTGTGATGGGTTTCATGCCAACATTCTGGCATGGCACCAGCCAAATGGATGCCACCATTGACCGGAACCGCTCTGCCCTAAAGTTCTTTGGTGGTGGAGATACTCTACAGGAGTTTAAAAGGTAATTAACATTAATCAACATCCTTGAACAAGGTCCATGGCTTGAATGCTGTGAAATAGCAGACTACCCAAGTTATCTTTACACAATTATTACAACTTCGGACACTCTGGTGACCCAATTGAAAACTGTAGGATAAAACCTAAATCCTACCTTTCAGGCGCTTTGATTTCAAATCAGTCCATTAATACATTGAATAGTAGAGAAGGCTTGTTAGGACAATGTAGAGAGTCCATGAACTGATGAATTGCAATTGTGGGTGTGGGACAATTGTGATTGGGGAATAGTTTGCATCCAGGATTGTATCATGCTGCACTGGAGAGCTCCAAGTATTACCTCTTCACAGGAGGTGGGAGTGTGCTCAAAGTACTGGAGGAGGGTGACCCTTATGCCCTACCAACTGTCAAAGCTCTAATTGAAAATGGCAAAACTTACAACAACAACAAGCTGCAGCAACATGATCAATCCAACTACAGTAATTACTAGCAACTCCATTTTCAAATGACTCATGCATGATCTGTTCAATATCCAAGTGATATGTATTGATCCTGTGGTTTTTCATTATTCACATTTACATGTGCTTGAGGTGCTGGCTGAATTCCCACACAAGATGACCTCATTTGCACATTCATCATGCCGACGATCTGTTGGTCTGATGTTTACAGAATAAATGCCAGAGCAAAGTTTGAGGCAAATGCTTCTATTTGATTTGCATCACAAACATCATCAAACATAATTTCAATTAAAACATTTACAAAGTTTGAGGTAAATTCTTCTATTCGATTTGCATCACAAACATCATCAACACATAATTTCAATTAAAACATTTATGATAAATACTGAAGTTTAGCACTTGATGTTTATGATATAATTTACTAACTGAGCCATTTAAATTTTGCAATAATAAGACTTAGATACCAAACCTTCAATACCAACTGGACCCTTCTCCTCATGCTCTATGAGGACAATAAGCTACCCTAGTCAGTAGCTAGGGTTTGAGGCTTGTTGCCAATGGATGGTAGTGCACCCTTGTTTGTTTGGTGAGGGGTTTTCTTCTACACACTTTCAAAAAAAGAAAAGGCTGTTCACACTTTCTCCCTCAAACTCATCCTTGGTCATGGGTGTGAATGTAAAAAACTAGAACAAAAGTGAACATAACAGGAGGGGCCTGTATTTGGTGATGAGTTTTTTTTTTAGGTTCACTTTTTAAATAGCTTCTTCACATATGACTCTCCCACCTTTTGGAAATGGGTGTGGGGTTTAAAAATGTAAAGAAAAAGTGAACATCAAGGGTCCCTCTTTAGGGTTTGGTGATGGATTTTCTTTTTATTTGCTCTCAAAATAGCATGTTCACATGTGGCCCTCCTCACCTTCTGCAAATGGGTGTGGGGTGTAAAACCTGAAAAAGAAAAAATGAACCTCAAGGGTCCCTCCTATGTTTGGTGATGGTTTTTTTTTTGTTTTGTTCATTTTTAATAGAGCATGTGTTCACACATTGGAAATGAATGTGAGGTGTAAAAACTAAAACTAAAACTAAATGTGAACATCTAAGCCCCTACCTTTGTTTGGTGATGGTTTCTTTTGTGTTCACATTTTTTATGTGTTCACATTCTAAAATTAGTCATGTCCACATACCCCCACTAAGCTTTGTCAAAAAACTTTGTGCTAGGATCCATGGTCATGGGGATTTGGCAACTAAACACAAAGGCTACGGACGAGAAGACAAGCCCAAGTGAGGTCTTCACAACTATTAGGACAAGGGAGGATGAATATGCATATCTAGAAAAAGATGATGAACAAGCTTAGAAAGGTGAGGTTTTCTTGGATGGTAGTTGGCAACTATTACAAGATGCAAGATCACTTCAACATGAAGAGCACGAAGGCCATTGTCCACCTTCACCACCATAACACTGGGACTATGTAGAAATGCCACCCAACCCTATTGATGCAAACACCTACACAACACACATGGATGAGGCCTTAATGGTGAATTTGATGACTCCCCAAATTTAGTGATAATCATTTAACTAGCTAGAAGATACAATGATTGATTAAATGCAAACTTGAAACAAGAGGCACTAGAATTTGCAAACTTATTGTCTTTGCCACAATTGTCAATGAGGAAGATAAAAGATAGCTAATCGTTGCTAGATTATAACTAGTCATACACGGTTATTTCATCTAAATACCTAAGCATTATGTGGCAAAAGGCATTGGAAAGGGAGGCTACAAAAGAGGTTAGAGAGCAAAGAAGAAAAACAATTAAAATTCATACAAAAATCTTTGACCATAATTAAGTGAGCAACAAGTAAAGTTCCTACCATCGTGATCAACTTTTATAGTGAGAGATTATGGTGATAACTTTCACATGACCTTCCAAGCAAGCTTCCAAGTTTATGCACAAGGTTTCCAAGTTGTGAACATTGGCAATAGTTCTAGTGTGCAACAAAAGGAGACATGGCAAAATGTGCAAGATGCATGACAAAGAATGAAATTGAAAATACAAGTTGCAAAACACATCTTTAACATGCCTATAAGACCTTATATAAGAACTTCCAAACATGGGAGGGGGGAAGGGGGAAGGTTTGAACTAAATAAACAAATTGTTGTAAAGTTAGATCACCAATGTAGTTGAATCTTAAAAATTGTTAGAAGATATGAACATCAAAATCAACATCACAAGCATCACCATAAAACTAGGACAAACACCAAGATTACTAGCTTAAGGACTAAAAGAAGACAAATATAAACATCAAAAGCGATAATTCAAGCGTCACCAAAAGACCAAAACAAACACCAAGATCAACAGCTCAAACCTCACCAAAAAACCAAGATGAACACTAAGATTAATAGTTTGAATGTGAAGTTAAAGTTGAACGAACAAGATCACATGAAGCTAAAAACATGAACAAGACCACTACCATGAGCTTGATCTTGCAAGAATAATTTGACAAGAAGATCATGAACAACATGAGCATAAAAGCAAACCGACAATGACAATGTTAATGACCATGGAAACTACTATGAAAAAAATGTGACAAGTGTGATAAGAGTTGAAACTTGCCCCCCTTCCTCCCCAAAGTGTGGTGCCCTAAGAGTTAATAGATGCATCCTAGGTTTGAATAATGACCATCCATTGACATAATCCTAATTGTGAACACATCATTTTTTATGAACAAACATTACATGTTCTAGGCAAAAAAAAAATTCAGTTTGCACTTATGCACATATGTTTGTGTTTATGTAAGTGAACATGTTTAAAATAAAGTTCATAATGTTTTGTGATAAGAGAATTATTACTCATGAATACCATTTAACATGTTTGGTGATAAGGTGCACAATGGTTGCACATGGGATGATTCAATTTTGGTTCTAATTCTAAAAATTAGACTTGATTTGAATTTTGAATAACTTGGTTTGAAACTAATGGGTCCATTCGTGATTGGGGTACCAAAAAAGAGCGTTTAATTGAAAAAGGACTATAAAGGACAACTTTGGATTTTTGTTTATCTTACATTATTATAAATGTAATGGATAGTTGTATGGCAATAGATAAAATGATGTCTTTTGTAATTAATAAAAATATTCAAAAATAATTTGGATACTATGTAAATGTTATTTTGAATCTTATAAACTAAAGGAATCAAGTGTTTAAAATAATTTTTTAAAAAAATAATCGAAAGGAAGGCATAAACTCATACAATTGATTTCAAATTTTTTGTACAACAAAAGCATGCCCCCTTCTATGAAAGTACATGTTCATTAGATGAACTTCATGAAAAACGAAATCATACAAAAATTTCAAAATCTTGAAAATTTGAGGGAAAGGGCTATAAGGCAAAGGACTCATTTTTTTAACCATTTGATTAAAAAATTATGTTCAATGGGTTCAAAATGTCTAGCTTTAGATGCAGGTCACATGTGCAGGAAATAATCTTGCCAAAAAACATGTTTAGTTGCCCATTGAAACTCATTTTGGGATTTTCTTGGATTTTTTGCATTTTTGGCATTAAACTGAAATATTCATACACAATTATGTATGAATGTGAAAAATCGCCATTAACACATGAATTATCTTATATTGGATTATTCAGTTTTTGTCATTTAAGTTTGTTTCATGTAAATGTTATGTGTAAAAAATAGTTTAAAAAAATCTTTAAATCCTTTTTTCCCTTTTTTGGTACCCCAATTGTGAATGGACCCTAATGGTTAATTGTTTGGTTAACATTTGATTGGAGACCATTTTTCTCCGCCCCAAAAAAATATTTTTCAAAAGTTTTGGTTTTCATTGTAGAATTCAATCCAATTTTGATTTTGGTTTCTAAATTGGATCTAGTTTTAAATTTGATTTTGATTCTAGTTTCCAAAATTAAACTTGGTTTTGATTCAATTTTGGGTAAGGTGCATTCATAGTTAGGGTACCACAACAAGAACCATGACATCCACGTCCTATGTTTTGAGTCTTACAACAAAGATTTAGCAAAATGAATGTTTTGAAATGTTAAACAATGAAAGGGGGATATGTATGTTTAAGGTTTCAACCAACAAATGTTATAACGAATGATTCAAATCAATTGAATTTTTTTGAATGTTTTGTTCAAATATAAACCAAAAAGGAATGCAAGACTACTTTGACATTCCAAAATGACATACTTTCATTTGGAGTGCTAAAACTCTATTAAAGACATGAAATATTGTCCTAGTTTTTGCACCCACATCTCCTATATTTCTCTCCAAATCTTTGGAATGTAATTTTGTAATTAACAAAATTAATTTGATTGTCTTTATCAACACATCTATTATATGACAAAATCCAAGATTTTAATATCAATTCCACAAAATTTGGTGTTTTATCATACCAAAAATTTGTGCCATCATATAGAACATATTTTATTCTATTTGTGGTCAAAATATGGAGCAATTTGAACAAATATTGTTAATTTTGTTGAATTTTTTTTTGATAAAATTACACATTGGGAGATGTGGTTCTTGAACCATCTTTCAAAACACTTAAGGACATGTTTTAATCATTCAAATCACAAAATGTTCATCATTTTAATAAAAAAAATGTGCATATTTAATGAAAAAAAATCTACCAAAAAAATTATTTCATAAGTGTAGTGGTCATTCAAAATAATGTTTTGAGAATGATTTTGGGATGTGACATTCCTTTGTGTACCCCAACCATGAATGTACCTAGTAATTAGAATTGAAAGTTTTAATTGACAAAACTAGGTAATCATTAATGTCGTACGTGTAAATGCCAATAATTATATATACACTATGTAAATCCCATGTAAATCATTTACATTTACACATTTGAAATTTTTACACTTACATCTAAACGAGGCTACATAGGGCAATGTAAATGTTTGTCAAATACATTTACACAACCCCGTGTAAACATTTTGGGGCGTGTAAGTGAATATATTATATACCTTTAATGACAATACCTTGTTGCAAATCCATATTAATTGGTTGTGGGTGCACTTCAAAGCTCAATTTATTAATTTTTTACATTGAACCATTTTGATTTGTCCTTCACAAAAAAAATGATACTTTGGTACTCCCCAAACATTAGCATTTTCTACCAATATGGGATTATGGTGGTGTTATTTTAAGAAATATTATAAATGAACATTTTTCCCCACCATTGCTTGAGTATAACTTTTATTACTAGTACTACTTATTGCAACTTTTATAAGAGCTTAGGTATTTATTGTACTTATTGTGATTCATATTAATTAATTACATTAGTTGTGGTGTATCCCAAAGCACAAATGTTTTGATTATATATATATATATTGCAATGGGCCATTTGGTTGGTCTATCATCAAAAATTTATGAAATCCTCCCCTCCCTGAGTAGAAATCACATTTTTTACATTGTTTTATACTTATCATGGTTTACACTTGCACTATTTTACATGGTCATGTAAAACTATATGAATGTGTTTATTTTTACATTTACATTGTTTTACACAACATAAAATAAATTTACACAATTTTACAGTTACATTTATAGGTTTCATGTTCTACACTTACACTTCCATGAATTGTAAATAAATTTCATTATGAAATTTACACTTCCGTAGAATGGAAGTCCTAAACCATTTTACATGCACAACTAACCACCCAACGCTGATAAGTAGTCTTAATTCTTTTGATAATTGCTATGAACTAGGTATTACAAGGGCACCTGCAGCACATGCTTATTGAATAATTAAATAATTTTGAAGGTTCCATTATGAAATAAATAAATAAGTGAACAATTTGAAAAAAATCTTCATTTTCCTTTTCAAAAATTTGTTCTTTGAAAAAAGTTCACTTGAAGGTAAAAGAGAATGAATTGCTTTGAACCATATGGAGTCGAAGGTAAAGGAGAACGAATTGTTTTGAACCATGTGGAGTGGAATGCCTCTACACACAAAGTAGACACGGATTGCACGGGCAAATCGGTATTCTGCACATGGCAAGAAATTTTTGGAAAATGAAAATAAAGAAGCTAGTGGAAAGCTGCGCATGTGTGAGACTTGAGTTCCATTTCTCCTTATGATATCAGCACAATAAACCCTTCCTTTAGTGCTGGAGTAGCTATCTTTGAATAAAGCATCAAATTTGTGAATTGATTTAAAACCCATGTTTTGGTCATATCCAATCATCAAAACACCAAAAAAGTAATAGCAATGTGGTGGTGGAAGAGCAAGCACTGAACACATACATACTTGTGAAAGAATTTGCACAAAATTTAAGGCCATGCTTCCACCACATCAATATGCAGAAACTAGGAGCATCTCCACTCCCCATACCTGCAAACACCCCTTTTCATTCAATCTTGCAGCAGGATCGCGTAAATCCTTCTTTGCTTCCTGTATCGATGTCCATTTTGCAGCTGTCACTCAGAGCTCATTGAGGATCTTTTTCCTACTATGGACGTGGACACTGACTATTACTCGTCCAGATGTGAAGACATAAATGGTCTTTGAGGGTTTAAAGGGACTTTTATGACGGCTGTGCGTGGGCACAGTGATCGTTAAACACTCTTCTATACGAAAGTAAAGGGGTTATTTTGGGGTAGAGATGCTCTAAGTCGTGACTCGACACTCTACGGCCATCGCTTTGGCCACGACACACCACCTAAAACTGTAAAGCAAAAGGGTGAACACTGAACGCTCATTCTTTAACAATTAAGTGTGAATGAAAACCTCAACAAGGGAAAACAACTTGGTGTAAAGCATTTCGCATAAGAAGAATGTTTTGCACTAAGATGTCTCATAAGATTAAAGAACAAAGTTCAACATATGAGCTATATATGTAAATATAAAGGAAATTTTTTAAAGATGTTTGATAAGCTGAGAGAAGCAATAGTCTTTTTTATTGAAAAAAATTCGCCAAAAAGAGAAATTAAAAAAATAGAAATTATTCTACAAGTTAGTGATTTTGAAGGTTTTCAATCACAAGAAGGCAAGGGGAAAAATTTAATAAAAGTCTGTCAGATTTCTAAATTTGGTTTTCCATGTGTAGCCAAAAATATAGAAGGATGATTAAAGTTTTGTATTTTGCGTATGGTTTATAGCCATGTTTGGCTAAATCTTCTTAGAGATGATGATCATTTTTTCTACATCTTTCTATGGATGATTGCCACCAAGGCTATTTTTTTGCAATAAGAAGCCTTGCAATAAGTATAAAGGCTATTCTTCAATGTAAATTTTTTTGTGAATGCGTTATATGAAATACATTTGTTAGAATGCCCATCAAAGTGAAATGCAAAATGAAAACTAACTTATCACCGAAAAAAAGAAAAAAGAAAAAAAGAGAAGACAGTAAACCTATCAAAACACACCACCAATGGCCACTTTGACTAGAAACAAAAATTCCTTAAACAAGCACCCAAGAGAAGGGTTCTGCTTTGTTAGGTATAGCCCCTATAAATAAACACAAAGGACAAATTTAAGTAAAGTATACCTGGGAATGCAAAGGAAAAGTTTAAGTTATATATAAATATATAGAGTAGCTGCTATAAATAAAAAAGGGAAAATAACTAAACTCAGGTATAAAAATCGCCATATTTAGACAATAGGTTCCAGTAGCCAAAATATAGCAGGATTCTTTTTTTTAAAATTGACTTTCCTCTCTGACTTGTAGCCAAAATTGGCAAATTCCTCCTCTTGTGGATGATAGCCAATGTGGCTACATAAAAAAATTGCGAAAAAAGAACCCTGTATATTGTGTGATTGAGTGACTTAATAGATGCAATGTTTCTATTATTCTTTGCAATTTTTTGCATTTTTTCGACATAAAGAAAAGCCCTTGCAATAAGTATGAAGGCTTTTTTGGAATTTTTTTTTTCAACATTGTGGCACATTATGAGGAATTGTTTTTTTTAATTCACCATATTTATACAATACGCTCTAGCATGTCACCAACATATAGCAGGATTTCCTAAACTTTTCTACTTTCCTCTCTAACCTATAGCCAAATTTTGGCTAAGTCCTCCTTTGAATGATCACCAACCTACCTACCTCACAATTTTAAAATAAAAATAAATTAATTAAAAAAAAGAAAAAAAAAACCCCACTGATTGGGCTACATGACGCCCTTTTCAGGGAATTATTTTTTTGCAAAAGCAAAGTAGAATTTGAAAACAAATTCTTGTGAGGGTTTTTTTTTCCACTAATAATTACTTTGCCCGAAATGCCCGAGTACTGACTGAGCTTTGCCCGAGATGCTCCCTCTGTGGGTATCTCGGGCAGGCATCTCGGGCAAAGAAATTAGTCACCCCCCTCCAAGTCTTAGGTATCTGTGTTTCTCTGTGTTCCGTTTGTTTGCTGCTGCTGCTGCGGGTCGCACGCACGCACTTGTTGGTCTGCTTCGCAACCGCGCCGCTTCCTGATTCTGAGGTCGCCCTTCACGCTTGCAAGCTTTCGGAGGTGAGTGAGAACGGGATCGAGAAGCTCTGATTTTATGTACATTTGTTGTTGATGATGATGATGGCAATATTTAACTGTTGTTGTGACTTTCTGGAAGTGCGTTGTCGGCTTTGTTTTTTCAATTTCTCTCATGTTTTCAAAGATTTGAGTGAACTTGAGTGTACGATAACAGATCGAGAAAAAGAATTTCGTTGAAGGAGTTGAACTGCTGTCGTTGTTGTAATTGTTGTGCACAATTGGTATGAATTTTCTCGGTTTTATATTGGAACTTGCTCTTGGTAGCTAGGCTGCTTGGTTTTAGACAGCCCGTTTCTTGTTGTTCTCTAACATTTGTCAGAGTTGAGAAAGCCCGGCGCTCTTCTCTGTCATTGGATCTTTTTGGGAGCACATGCTGCATCTTGTCTGCATCACCTCTCTGGAAACAAAAGTTTAGAAGCGAATCGGAATAATAGCTCGTTGCGATTTTCAGGGTTTGCAAACTGCTGTTGTTCTATATGTCTTTTGTTGTCAAAGATTGAGTGTTTGAGTATATGGTAATATGGAGAATTCGTTGAAGGATTTGTTGTTGTTGTTGTTATGAGTGTGCAATATATGAATTTTCTCGGTTTTATATTGGAACTTGCTCTTTGTAGCCCTGATTGGTCTTAGACAGCCTGTTTGTCGTTGTTCTTTAACATGTCATGCGATCAATGAGATGAGAAAGCGCGCTCTTGTGTGTTTTTCGATCTTTTTGGGAGTATGTTACATCTTCTATGCATCATCTTCTTTCTGGAACTAAAAAGTTTAGAAGCGAATCGGTGTGTCTCAGAAACTTTTGTTCTCTTCCAAAACAAGACGAGCATGCGTTAGCAAACTTGTAATAGAAGTGTGGAAAACTGCGATGAGACTCGAGAGCCGCATGTTATACACTGGAAGGACACCAGAGACGCCACGATGTGTGCTCGAAAACTCTCCGCTGATGTTCCATTTTGGGAGGGTTGAGTGCTACTATGGATTTGGGAGGATTAGTGTCGAAACATGTGCAAAAAAGAAGTTGAAATCCAGGTTTTAGAAGGTGGTGTAAGGAGGAGTATTACCATTGTGGTTCTGAGTCCTAAGAAGAAAGAAAGGAAAATTCAGAACTTGGTTTGTGTGATGTATTACGATGTTTTTTAGCTCTGAGGAAGGGATCACAGGCGGGAGCTGATAAAGTCAGTGGGAAGTAAGGACGTCACATTCATAAGTAAATGACTCACAATCTGACATGTGCATGCAGAATGGGGACAGAGCAAGGTACTTTTACTGTGGCAAAGACGATAGGGGACATTGAAGTCGAAAGAATTGTAGGCCCTGGTGATGCCAAGGATGTGAAATTGAGTTCATTCTGGCAGGATCAGGTGTGCACATGCTTCCTCCATTTTCAAAAGCAAAGAAATTTCCCCCTCACCGTAAAGTCTGCATTCTGTCCACCAAATCAAATGTGTCCAAGTCATGCACTTCAGCTCAGATTTGCCCATTCTTTGTGTATTTGCTCAGTTGCATAATATGTTTCATAAGACTGAGTGACCATAAGGATTAACTCAACTGGTGGCAAGTCTGTATTTTGGATAATATGTAGCTAGCATCCACATGTTGTTCTACAAATAAATTTATCTCTTTGACATCAAAAAAGACATATACATGCCTGGGTATTCACAAGCTCAGTTTAGCAATCTGAGAAGGATATAGGCTTGAGTGTAATGTCCCAGCTCTAACTTTCCTCCAGTTCATATGTTCCAGACTTAATTCAGAAAGCAGAGGACTAGTAGTGTTAAGGCTGACCTTACATGTGGAAGATCATATGGGAGATTTTGCTCTTCAACGAGTGGAGGGGTTCTTGGAGGGCTATGAAGGTCGGTCATAAAGTACATGCTATTGTATGTGTGCAGCCTGTGATTGTTCATGTCCTAAGGAGATTTGGATGTCAGCTTTGCCGTGGCGGTGCTGTGGAAATGGGGAAAATCTTCCCTCAGTTGGAGGCCAGTGGTGTTCGAATAGTTGGAGTTGGTAAGGCACATATGAATTGTTGAGTTTTCATGGTAATGTCCAGCAAGTAAGGCAACAAGGTTCTTTTTTCCTTTGAAACAATTTAGCCCCTGAATTTGACTGAGCACTGTGTGGCCTTGGGTGAAGGTCTTGAGAAGCTGGGTTTGGAGGAGTACCAGCAGGGGGGTTTCTGGAAGGGTGAGTTGTACATAGACAATGGGAAGAAGATCCACAAGGCACTAGACATAAAATCAGTGGGCATATTGGGTACGGTCAAGATGCTGCTCACCAATCAAGCTGTGAAAGATGGATGGAAGAAGACCAAGGACACTCCAGGCAACATGAAGGGTGATGGCAGGTTTGTAACACTCTGAACTGTTATCTGTTGCATGGATAGCAAGTATCATGCAGTTACAAGTCATTCTCACCTTGCAAGTGTCTGTGGAATCAAATGCTCCAAGTTTTAGGTCTTGAGGATTACGGAGTCAGCAAGTAAATCAAAATGTGCAGCTGTAAGGGCATTGAGTCTGTGGAATAATGTTGAACCCAGGTTAGAATGTGTTTACAATGCTCAAGGAGCAGCTGTTAGGGTGAAAGAGACATGTACTTGTTGGTTGGAGAGACCAGAGGACATAGCTATGTACGTGTGGCTTGAAAAAATCAACCAAGAATCTGTGCTTTTTCACATTCATCACAGAAAAGGTGCATCTTTAGCATTGAGGAAAACCAGCAAGGCTCTTAGACTAAAAGTAAATTGCAATGATGCCTGCTGATTTATGTGAATTTTTATGGGATTCTTGGTCATTGTCCTACAGGCAACTTGGAGGCACATTTATCTTTGCTAAGGGTGGTGAGACACTAGTTGATTTCCGCCAGGAGCATTTTGGTGAACACCTCAGCAATGTGGCTATTCTTGAGGCACTTGGCCTGGATTCCTCTGCAGCAAAAGCAGCAGCTCCAGCTGAGGAGGCAGTCTGCACTGACACTCCAGGTCATTAAGAACCCAGCATGATGTCTGCTGCTGCATCTGCCAATTCATCAATCCTTTGTGCCTCCTATACATTGCAGCATTTTGGAATTTGTCATCTGCAACATACCATTGACAGTTCTCCAAATGGACCCAAATTACTAGAACATCATGGAGCATCCTATCATTCACAGTCAGCAGACTTATAATATTGCAGGTAACTTTGTCAATCTATAGTTGAATTCCTTGTTCAAACTTGATTCCACCTGAAAGACAAGGGCTCAAAAGCTCTAATTCTTTCTTCCACTCCTTAGTTCAAGCAGGTCACAAATTTCAAAGCTATTAAAATTGCCATGTTTTACCAAACGTTGGTGGGAATACTGCGCATTCTTCTCTTGCAATGTCAGCCTTACCTTCTATTTCTTTGTGTCAGGATAGATCTATTCTTCACCATAGGACCTGGATTGTCTTTCTGCTGAAAATTGATTGCAGGCTGGCTTTGCTTGAGATGACTGAAGCACAGTTACATGCATATATCATGACAGAAGCAAGTGAATATCTGGTATGAAATGACTTTGTGAAATGTTTAGATATGAATTTGGAGCTGTTAAAACCCTTTCTGGGCAGAGTGCAGTGAGTTTGAAAATTATCCACAGAAGTAAGGGTGGTGATAACTGTGACATCATGTGCATGAACTCTAGCAACTTTTATGCGCAGTGGTAAGAACCCCTTGTACTTGCAAAGGTTCAGCTTGTGCTCCCCTTTTGTGCTGAATCCTGAAATCCAAGTCGGCATTGTGCAAGCCCATATAGACTCAGGTGCACTTCAAATGAACCCCCCTGAAAACAAGAGTTACATCGCAAAGAGCCACAAGACCCAATCCACATCACTTGAACTAATATTATGCCTGGGACTCATAGCAGGGTTCAAAAATCTCAATGAACGTGTGGTTTTCATGAAAGGACTGGCCTAAACAACCAATGGTTTTCTGGCCAGTTATTTGATTCTTTTCACTTTTTTTGAGAATGGTGATTACCTACCAAAAATATGTCTTCAATTTTTTTGAGAACCATGGTTATGAATCCTAAAAACTGCCTTGATAACCGCTGGGGGTCTGTTGTTCCTGTTTCTAATTACTGCCCAACACTGGTTTTTTTTCAGTTGTTCTTTTCCAATTTTGCACTGCAGCCATACTGGCCATCCTACATTAAAAAGATTTAGCAAAAGTTCGGTACAGACCACACATGGAATTGAAAAATTCAATAATCCTAATTTATATTTTGGCTATTTGCTGCAATCTATTGCAGAAATCTGGCAATTTTTTTCTTTAAAAAATTTGAAATCTGCTGAATTAGGGCCTATATTTTCCACTAAATCCTTTTGTAAGTGTTAAAATCATATTTTTCAGGTCACAGAAATGTGAAGATGCACACACCTCCCTCCCCCCTCCCCCCCCCTCAAAAGTATTGGAGAGTCAACTTCTTGCTCTGACAGAGAGCTCTTAAAGAAGATGAAGGACAGAGGCTCAGGGCAACAAGATGCAACTGTGCAAAGATGATAATTACCATAATCAATCATGAATTGTTATTAAGTATGGGCACAAAACTCAGTAATTACCTTAATTAATTCCAATCATGCAAGAACTGGTTTATATGGGTCTTTGCAAAAACTTTTGTATGTCGCTTCTACATGACCACTCCGGTTATATGGTCATCCCTGGACTGTTCCAAAGACAATTAAAAAATAACTATTTCCCACCTTTCCTAATAACTACCTTCATTTTATAACTATCTCATTCTTTTTTCCTATCCACCAACATGGATATAAATAAATTAATTAACATGGTTTTTTTCATGTCCATGAAATATATAATAATTTAAAAATTAATTTGACATTGATATAAATATATGAAAACATAAGAAAAATTTAAAATAGTTGATCATCACTGGTAGTGCACAGCAACGTGGAGCTCAAATATAATCCACTCATCATTTCAACATACTCAGCTTTCAGATGGTCAGTCAGATTAATTGTTTTCATGATGCTTAGTTGTGAAGAATTCATTCCCTATGCTTTGAAAGCATTCATGGCCCTACTTGATCACCATTTGTAGTAGAGGGGCCTTAAAATTTGGAATTTGTCATGGGAGCAGTCAAACATTCAAGCTGATTTCTCATGTCTTCAACTACTAATACAACAAACTACAGGTCAAGACATGCACCATCCCTAGATCATGTAACATTGTTTTAACATGTTTTTCTTGTTTAGAGTGTCAACTGCTGGAACCTTCAGTTAGTGTAGAATCCAAAGCAAAAAAATGCCATGCGAATTCTTGATGTCCAGAAAGTTTTGTGGTATTTAGCATCGAAGGTTCTTTCATTCACAGCTGCAGATGCAGTGAGATATGAGTTTGCAAGCTTCTTCACAAGCACATGATTAATGTGACAAATTTCACATCAGATTTGAGTGATGTCGTCTTAAAACGTGGCAACAATGCAATATTGCTTATATAGGATTGGCAGTTGTCAAACCAATGCTGAATATCATGATAGCGGATCTCCATGCCACAACCATGAAGGACTAATTTGTTCACCTAACCGAAGTTTGTGATGGCAATCGTTATTTCTCCAATGTGCAATACCTTTTAATGCTTCCCCGTCACCTTCCTTGCCACCAATGTTGGTTTGCATAAGCCTTTGCAGGGAGTGCAGCCTGCATAGCTGAAAATGAGAGCAATTGTTCTTTTATTTGCTTAGTCTTGTAACCAGTGTTGGGTGCATATATGATTTTGTTAATAGCTGCCAGTTCTTTAGTATTTGGGTTTCTAATTGTTTTTGGCTCTTTCCACCATCGTTCCTCTTTTTTCTCCTTTACGTCTCTATCCTAATCAAAGCTAGGAGTGGATCTCCTGATGCATTATCATGGCAATGGAGTGGATCTCCCAAGGCACAAGGACAACACTGACTGGTTGTATAGGGCCATCTTTATTGAAGAGGAGTAAAGAAAAGATGATGAAAAAAACGAAAAGATGAAATCAAAAATGTACCTTCCAGATTTCCGAAGGCCCAGTAACAGACTGTACTGTACCTTCCGAAATTCAAAAGGTACAGTGAGAAATTCGGGCATGTAAGGGACCTGAAAATACACTACAAAAAATTGAGCTGGACTTTAGGTGCATATAAGGTTTGGAAATGAGTTTTCCTCAAATTTTCCATGTCTCAATCTCAACGTTTTGGGCCACCTATTGATAGCCATAGATGAATTTGAATGGAGTTGTGGCCTAAAAAGAGGCCTAAAGTGAAAAAGAGTTGTCAAGGTACTGCTCTAAAATGACGGTTGATGGAAAACAGTAATTGTTATGAGCACGCTAACCATATGGTGCTCGGAATAATATGTTGTTTGTTTTGTGTGTTTTATGTTTGCAGGTTGTTCATTCATGGAGGAAGGAGAAGGTGGGCGCTTTGTTTCTCTTGATTTAGTTTGTGAGCTTGCAAGCTCATATATGTTGGTTTTTGTTCTTCATGATGCTTTGTGAGAATTTGGCTCTGATTGGTGCTTTGGATTACGAAAGGATGAAGAGTTGTGCATATTTGAAGGATGGCAGTTCTGCAATGAGGAGGTTCTTTTTTTGGGGTTTGGAGATGAGGACGAAGAAGCTAAGTTTTCAGTGATTTTCTATTAGTTTTGGAGATGTGTCTATTTGTGTTGTAGACATATTGCAATACGTAGTGGCACTGGAATGAAGAATGCCTGAAGGTGTAGATTGCTGTAGTTCTGAAAGATAAGTTGTCTCTGTTGCACCTTATGCCTTTTTGAATAATGTAGTTGAACACCAGGTGTAGGAGTCCGTGATAGGGGGAATGATGAAGATCACTAGGGATCTTACAAGTGACAAAGTTTGGCAAATATATGTTTCATGTGGGATATGAATCTGACTGTTTAAGTTTCTGTCCCTGCAATTCTGAAGGGAGAGAGTGCTTAGTTTTCTTGAGATCTCCATACATACACAATGCATTTATTGTTGTGGGTTTTCATCTGGGACTCCAGTAAGGGTTGATGGGTTTCATTTGATAATCTTCTAGAGGATTGCATATCTTCAACACAAAGTACTGCCTCATTTGTTGTCTAAATTATGTGCATCATCTCTTGGATTTGTTCGGCCTCCATATAGTGTCAAGGTTTTGTGTTTAATGGTGGTCTTGGGATCTGGGAATCTGTATTTTCTGTTTTGCCAAACAATGTCAGTCGAGGCTTATGAAAGAAAGATCAGATTGATTTAACCCCCTCAGACTCATAGATTTCTTGTCGCAAAAATCAGGATAGTTGTTGGTTTGACTCTAGGAATTAATTCGATTGTCAAATTCTGAATTGTGAAGGTCGCTTAAGTTGTGTTCATGGGGTTGAACTTGATGATGCAAGGGGAATACTCTATTTCCCCTATCTTTTGGCCACAAAGTGAGCTTGATCTCGTTTGTGTAGATCTTTTTTTGAATAAGTCAAATACATTGAAACCTGATAATCCAATAAACACAACAAAAAGGAATAATTAAAGCTTATAAAATAGTACAATTTGTCTTTATTCAAGTTGGTGTGTCTACAAGCTTGAAAGGTTGTTTACGTATGCAATGTTTCTTCATCATCTTCAATCGAATGGACTCATAGCTGAGTCCACACACCCAAGAAGGAAGACATATGGACAACTCCCCATTTCAAGTAATATGGTTGTAAGCTCCATGGGTAGTAGGTGTAGATCTGTGTTTCAAGCCAACCATATGTTGCAAGAGATCATTCAAAAATAGCTCTTCATATCAACACCCGCAAATAATTTTTTTTAAAATTATTTAGCACTTCAAAATGTGATACAAATTTCAAGATATCATGCCAAAAGTAAAATGGATCAAAATGGCCCTAAATCATGCTTAGTTGAAGATCCATGTTTGTGAGGTGAGTTTGAGTTGTATCTCATGGCAAATTTTATGTCATATGATTGCATATCATAAGTGTAGTAGAGAAGTTCTTGGGTGACACAAATATACATAATACAAAAATGAATATATATACAAAATCGGCTTCTTCTCCCTTTTACTTGAACTCATTGATAAGTATGAAACCAACTACTTACTATTTTTTCTCTAGCTAAGAAAATTTTGCTAGTTATTAAGTAAAGATGATCATGAACATATAGAGTGTAGACTCTTGGTCTTTTTTTTCTCCTTTTTGTCTTTTTTTTTTGGTCAAAGACAATTAAGTAACTTGTTGTCCAGTAAAGATTACTATGAAACCCATAAAGCATTTTGAGCCCTTTTGCCTATGGCAATTCCATAACTTGTTGTCCAGTAAAGATCACTGTGAAAGCCAAAAGGATTCTTACGGGTGACTTTAGACAAGGGTCCAAGGTCCAGGGACCAACGAATTCAAGCAATCTTATTGGTTGAAAGCTTTAAATTGGTCCCAAGGCCATTAGATGAGGGTCCAAGACCACAAAGTGGCAAATTGAGGCTAAACCTACATGGCATCTGTTTTGGAGGCAAAATCAATTAATTTGGACCAAAAAATAAGTGCTAAAAAGGAGAGCTCCTGATTTGGAGAACCAAGCCAGGGACCAAGGTATAGTCTGACTTAGGGATTCAATTTGCTTCAAATTAATCCAAATTGGTTCCCAAGAAATTGGAGCCTATTTAGGCCCACTTTAGATGAGGGTCCAGGGTCCAATTTCCTAGGAACCAATTTGAACTGATTTGAAGCAAATTGAATCCTTGAGTTGGACTGTGCCTTGGTGCCTTGGTGCCTAGCCTGACTCTTGGTTCTCCAAATCAGGAGCTCTCCTTTTAACACTGTTTTTTGGTCCAAACCAATTGATATTCCCTCCCAAACAGGTGCCATGTAGGTTTAGCCTCAATTTGCCACTTTTTGGTCTTGGACGCTTGACTAAAGGCCTTGGGACCAATTTAAAGCCTTTGACCAATAAGATTGCTTGAATTCATTGGTCCCTGGATGTTGGACCCTGGTCTAAAGTCGCTCTTTAGTCCTCTGCCTGCCTAAGACAACCGTACAAAACTCATTGTCCAGCAAAGATAACTATGAATCCGAACCCCAAAAGCCTTCCTAATAGGTTGTTTGGTCCAGACAACAAGACTCCATTATTATGTTTTGTAGTGGATGAATTGTAACTCAGGTGAGGTTCCACCATAATAACCAATCCTGTAAGACCTATGTAATTATCAGGGTTGGGCGATTGTCTAGTTTGGCAGGTTAAAATTGGCCGTTTCAATTCGATTAGTAAAATTAAAATTGGAATCAGATCTGATTTTTGGAACTGGGACCAAGTGTCACCAAAGAAGGGGGATAACTTAAATGGGTAAATCTTTTTTCTGTTATTTGGATAATAGTATCAACATCAACTTTGCAGCAGTGGCTGCATCAAGCTCATTATTTTAACAATAAACACCAACTTCCTTTATTCCCCTTCTCAACCATGTTTAGACCATAAACTAAAGACTCCAGGAGATCAGAACTCTCCTTGGATTGCTCTCAGAAAGCGCACTAGTCCTGGGATGTTCACAAATAAACACTGACTTCATGCACTCATGCCCTTTCCATCAGAATCACTCAACAAAAAAGTTGGACAAAGAGATAGATTGGATCCTAGAAACTTAGTTCTTCACTTGGCACCCATAACAGACCTGAAACCCTTTTCTCTCCAGAGCTCCCACAATTCAGCAAGTACTCTCTCTCCCAAACTCAATCACATTAGCAAATTTTCTCAGAATTCCCCAATCGACACCCAAACCCATAAACACTCCACATGGACCGCTGTGAAATCCCTTGACACTGTCATCACCTCCCCTGACTTAGTCCCTACATCTAACATAGATTAACCTTCTATTTTCCAGAAGACTTCAATGCAGTGGAAATTGATTGCTTCAGGCTAGAAGAAAACACAAAATAGAAAGGCATTCTTCCTTTTCTGTTCAAATGCACTCCAACACACATTTCTGTTGTTTAACATCAATTCTGAAAGGAAAACTTAGCTGCCTCTGATGACTTGAGCTCCTTGATTTATATCCATCACACTTCCTCTCGGCTCCATCATCTTCCCAACACCAACCAGTCATGCACAACGTGATCTGCATGGCTCATTCAAGAGCCACCCCAGTTGCAGCAGTAAACCTGTTCCATCACCAAAGCCAACTCAAAAACCTATCTCCATTGAATTGCAAACTTCAAACCCCATAAACCTACAAACAAACAAAACACACCAAAACACAGAAACAAACAATACACATTGGACTTTTGGCGCCCTCAAAATTCATGATGAACAATTGTTCGCTATTTTGGTGTCTTGTGTCATCATGAATTAGGGTTGCTTCCCTTCTTTCATCCATGTCCCTAGAAAATGTTTGACACTAGCTTTGCGTCACACAGGTTCTTGATTTTGTAAAAACAAAGATCAAACTGGAACCAAGATCTTGATTTATTAAGAACCAAAATGGAAATTAGATTAAAGACTTCTTTTTTATTTAAAAAGGACTAGAACCAAGGGCTAACCAGAGGTTAATTGATAATCAATTGCCAGTTTTGGTCCAGGTTACATAGGACCGAACTAGAAACGGGTCTAAGTTTTAGAAATTGACCAAGAAGCCAAATCCTGATTTTGTTGTTTAAATGAACCTGACTTGGAACCAGACTACAAAATCTTTTTTTTTGCAAATCAGAATCAAAATTGCTTTAATTTAATTTTTAGAACTTGAACTAAACCTTATTCATAAGGGTTAAGAACCACCCAACACTAACCTTGTAAGTAAGTAGTGTAAGTGAATAGGTAGGGAATGTAATTGGATAGTAATGGAGGCAGGTAAGTTGGCAAGGCACTTGGTGACTACTAAATAGGCAGATGCGTATGGATGCATAATACATATCTAGCCATAGTAATTGTTAGATATGTGATTGGAGTACTATGAAAAATATTTCCTGTCCAAGCACCATCTGTGCATGGTGCACTGGTGGGAGTTGGTTCACTCACATGTTGGTTCATTGTGTTTGCATATGTACAAGGTTTCTCTTATCCTATATAGCCACTTCATGTGATGCATAGTTTCATTGTGTTTTTGTTATGGTTTGAACCAGTGTTGGTGAGCTAATATTGAAAAAACACCCATTTATCATCCTGTTTATTGATAATTTAATAGTCAATTATTTATTTGTTGATAATCGAGTTGATAACCTAACCATTGGTTATTGATTTTGTTAAATTTAATAACTTATTCAAATGATTGAATTTTTTTCTCGATAAGTTATCAATCTTAGAATGTTGCACATATTTATGATATGTGGAAGACACCTTTTAAGAAAACATTATTAAAAAAATTATGACCTACCCTACTTAGGCAATATAACTAGTAATTTTCATGGCGATTATAGTAAACCCCCTTTATAATCATGCCCTTGTGGCCACTTGTTTTTGTGAGACTAATGAATTATGATTTATATGTGTACAGTCACTTTCCATATAAACCCTTACAAGATTGTGATTATAAGAAAAAAAGACCTTACAAAACAATCCTTTTATGCTAAAATAAAGGTGTTAATTGTTTAAATTTCTTACATGAGTTATTCTAAATTTTACTATGCATTATTAAACTTTAAGAAGGTTGTGATTTTTGCCTATTTTAATGTGACAATTTACATTGAGTATGAACTTTTTAACTATTAGCTTATGTATTTTGTCAACTATATTTTTTTAATTAAGATTTTTTATTTTCTTGGCAAGTCTGCATATCTTTTGTTTGTTTACATTAAAAGTTGTTCTTTTTTTCTTTAACTGGATTCATTGTTATTAGTTTGCACAACTTGAACACAAAGTAACATTAACATTGTCACACAATTTACAAAACCCTAATATTTGTCCTAGATTCCCCCCATTATAATCACATTTACAAAAAAAAAATTTACAAATATTTTGTGCTACTAACAAGTGTGATAGTGCAAAAAAATGGTGTTTTTAACTAAAATGAATGGTTACCAAAAATTGTGTGACACAAACAAGAATGTGACTCAAAAAAACTAGTGTGATTATAAAAGGGGTTTGCTATATTTGAAAACCAACTCTTATGCATAGCTTTTAGTTATTAACCAAGTAAATTGATAATCAAAGGTATTATTTTTATAAGGAAATTTCATAATTGATGGGTCTTAAATTTCAAAAATACAATTGATAACCTTCTCAACCAATTATTGCAAAAAGGTATTAATTGACCAACATTGGTTTGAACCAATGTTGGCCAATCCCCCGATTCTAGGGGGGACCTATCAGTTCCAGTTTGTAACATTTTTTAAAAGATCAGTTTTAGTTTGGTTTTGGTATTATTTTTTCAAGTATGGGATCTGAATTTGATTTTCTTTTTGGGTTTAAGGGGTGGTTCCAATTTCAATTCTTTTTTCATTTTCAAATTAAGTCAGTTTTGGTTCTTGATTCCTTAACACCTAGTTTCTAGTAACTTCAAATTCCGGTTCCACCATCCAAAATATCAAAATGAACAATGCAAAATTTAAAAATAAAATAAAATTTCAATGAAAAAGGAATTATTATAGCACTTTTAAAAACTTAAACTAATACAAACCAACCCATTCTAAACTTGAAGCCCTAATGCACACTAAATGTCTCAAAAGGATCAAAACTTCTTTTATTTTGATCATTGGCATGTGGTTCCATGTCTAAGGCTTCCAAAATTATATTTAACACCTTGAATGGCCTCTTCTAACTTGTAATCCTTATAGAGTCCCAATTTTACCCAATTTTGAACCTTAAAAAACTTTGAACTCTAGCCCCCAAAAAACCTAAACCCTAATTTGAAACCAAAACTAGATTTTTAAAAAACTAAATATTTGGTTCCAATTACTTTGGAAATTTGTTACCAAACCCTAGGTCTAGTTTCAATTAAACATAAATCAAGAACATGGGGTCAAGTCCCACCTAGTTTGACTTACCAAAATTCCCACCAAATTTCAAAACTTGAAACAAGTTCCAATTAGGTTTTAAGTTCCCAAATTTAGAATTGTCAATTCCTAACCAACAATCCAAGTACCTAGCCAACACTGGTTTGAACTAGTGTTGTTTGGTTATACAAGGTTGGCGAGTTATGTATATGCATAATTCTTGGTTATGCATAAATGCATATCCTAAAATTGCATCAATTCAAAAAAAATAATTATACACATCCTCCAGATACATACTAACCACTAATTTTGAATCATTGGTGGCCATGGATGGAAGGAAGACACTTCCATTAACCAAATGCATATCTATATCCAAGGATTATTTAAGCATATGTCCAGTTATGTGTACATTGTTTTTTTTTTTCAAATTCCTTAAGTAAGTGTAGTGGCTAGGATCCCCAGCATTAATTAATAGTAAATGGCAATTGTCCTAGAGGGACATTGATTTTTTTGGCAATCTTGCATATTTTTGATGATCTGCAAAAACACATTGTCTAAATTTGGGGACTTCTAGATTTTTTCCATCAACATATGGTGACTTTTTTGTATTTTTAAAAAAAATCCTTGGTTGCATTCACCAACCCCTTTTTACACAAGGTTGTGAATTTTGAAAAAAAAAAATACATTATTTATGTATGAGAGGTGTACATAACCAAAAAAATTATTATTATATCCAAGAAGAAGTTTTAGGGTTTGTGATTTTTTAAGGTTTGGAGGATATGCATTCAAGGTAGATGCATAATTGAGTGTCTCACTATTGTGACAAAATGGTGTTTTTTTTTCTGAGTACCTTTTATTCAAATACATATGATAATTAATATATCCTTAGATTTATTAATTAGGATTTGGATCTAAATTAACAAATTCATTATGAAAAGAATTGTGTGGTTATTTATTGATAAAAAAACTCATTTGTTAGTAGTGATGCACTTTTGAAATAAAAAAACATGGATTAATTATTTGACTGGACCATCACAAAATGAAAAAAATTATATTGATTCACATTCCAAATTTGTTATTGGAACTCAATATATGATGTAATATAAGGTAAATTCATACGAAGAATTTTTATTTGAACACCTTAACATTTGATAGTTAAGGACTTTTGAATGGTTGAAATTTGACCATATTTTCATAAGTCTCTATGAATTGTAATCTTTGTTTAATTTTCAATATCTTTGTTCCAAAAGAATATTTTTTGAAAGTTTTAAATGGGGCATTATTCGTAAAAACTTTGTGGGTTTTCCTTTTAGAACTTCCAAATTAAAAAATGACATGACCTACATTAAATACAAGTTCCCACATAGATTTAGGAAGGTTTTTAGGTGATTGAAAATGTATTATTCAAAAATTAGAATAATAACATTTTTAAAAGTAAAAACCATGTCCATTTGAATCATTTTAAAGAATCTTGTGTGGACTTCTAGGAAGTGTAATTTTTGCCAATATTGACACATTTAATCGTGCATTCTCCTTTTAAACTCAAACATTTTAAACTTAGTCAACATTTTAAGTGAGAAATGACAAATTGGCAATACATATACTTTATGCATATCCATGAATTTTTAACATTCAATAATCATTTATTCATAATCGGCAAAGGGATTATTTTTTTTTAATACATAACCATTTATATATGAAAAGATGTGGGATTTTAAATATACATATCCATCTTTTTTTTTAGAATTGAAAATATTTTTTATTCATATTTGAAATTTTCTCTAGAAATTGGATAACCAGACAACACTAGTTTAAACCAAGGTTGGGTGGGCATCAATTTTTTTTGATACCCGTTAGATTTAGTTTTCATAAAATAATTTACGAAAGCTTTCACTTTTCACTTTTTAATTTTAAGAAAAAATTTATACACCAAGACAACATATCAATATTTTTTAAAAATTTGAATCAATTCTCATAATGTTGATTTTCATAAACTTGAAAAGAGCTGACTATCATTTGGCAATTTTCACAAACCCATTATTATTTGTTTGTGAGAGGGTTTAGACCTACTATTTAATTTTGACTTATTACTCATTTCAATCTACTACCTAAAGTACACAATACCTTGAAAACTTGACTTGAAGACGGAGGTTTTATTTCACCTAAGTCTCAATATTTTAATTTTTTTTACTTGAACTGATTCTCACCATTTGTTTTCACACAAGTGAGAATTGATGATCAAGTTTTCAATTAAGGTATCATTCAAAGTGATACCATGAAAGGTCCAAATAAAAATATTAACCACATGATACCCACCCAATAGTGGTTTGAACCTGTGGGGTGGTTTTTAGGGGCAACATGAAAACCAGCAAGGTTTTTAATCCAATTCTGAGGTTGAAACCCATCGATTCTTATATCAAGTGAAAATCAAACTAAAAATTTGATCAATCATTCTCATCCCAATGAGAACCACCACCACTCAAAACCTTTAAGGTTTTCAAAAAATTTAAAAGTTGAAAATTGGGAAAGGTATGTCCCAATACCTTTCAATTTTCAACTTTAGGGTTATAGGTTATAGGTATAGGTTTGGGGTTTAAGGCTAGCCGTTTAGGGGTTTAAGTCTCTCCCTTTTCACTTATGGCTCTTACTTGGCTCTCGCTTCTTGGTTATGGTTGTTGTTTTTGTTTTTCATTTATCATTTTGGGGTATTATTTGGCTCTTATTTTTCGCTTATGTTTTTCATTTTTATCTTTCACTTTTCATTTCTAGCTTTTGCTTGGTTCTTGCTTCTCACTTTTATTTCTCACTTTTTACTTCTGTCTTTCGTTTTTCATTTTTGGCTTTCGCTTTTGACTCTTGTTTTTTACTTTTATTTCTTGTTTCTCACTTTTGTTTTTCACTTTTCACTTTTGTCTTTTGCCTCTCACTTTTGACTCTTGCTTTTGTTTTTTTATTTTCTCTTCTATTTCTCGTTCAATTTTTCACTTCTTGCTTTTATCTCTCATTTTTTGCTTTTGTGTTTTGCTTTTTGCTTCTTGTTTTTGTCTTTCATTTTTTGATTCTATCTTTCATTTCTCACTTATGTTTTTCACGTGCGTCTCTCATTTCTTGCTTTTATTTCTCACATGTCACTTGTGTCTCTCACTTTTTGCTTTCGTTTTTCTTGCTTGTCATTTCTATCTCTCACTTATCATTTTTGTTTCTCGCTTCTTCCTTATGTCTCACATTTTTCTTTCTTGCTTATCATTTCTATTTTTTATTTCTATCTCTCATTTGTTGTTTGTGTTTTTGCTATTTACTTTTGTTTTTCACTTTTATCTTTTGTTTGTCATTTTTATTTCTCGCTTGTTGATTTTGTCTCTCACTTTTTGCTTCTAGCTTTCACTTTTCACATTTAGCTCTTGTTAACTCACTTCTCACTTCTAACTTTTGCTTAACTTTCAATTCTTGCTTTTGGTTCTTGCCTAGCTCTCACTTTTCGTTTCTAGCTCTTGCCTAACTTTCATTTCTCATTGACTATTGCTTTAGATTGTTTTGCCTTGGCTCAAGGTGTCTTTTTACTTTGGTGTTCACTTCTAACTTTTGCTTCTCACTTCTCTCTTTCATTTTTTGCTTTTGTCTTTTGCTTCTTGCTTTTGGCTTTTGTTTGCATTCTAGCTTACACTAAATGCATTGTGTTTGTAAAATCATACTTCCCCCTTACTATTTTCTTGCAAATTCAAGATTCCAAGGTTGATTTGGGGTGGAGGTTAATCTTCCAAGCTTTTTTCCACAAAGTAAACTTGAAATCAACTTTTACTTTCTCCAAATTTCTTATGTCTTTTGATTAACAAAATTATAATAAATATCTATTTTATAAATTATTTCTTTTTTCTTGTGTCTTTTTTTCTTTGTTTACTTTTTAGGGTTAAGGTTAGGTTGTTTTGGTATTGTCCATTAGAATCAAACCTTAACCCTAAAACCTAAAAAAATTACTTTTGTGCCTAGATGGTGCAAGAAAATCACTTTTTTGAAGAGACTATTTTTCATATATTTTTCATTTCAACTACATTTAGAAGTGAGATTTCTAATTTGTAAATGATTATAAATGATTTTTCAACTTTAAACCTTGATTGCTTTTCCTTACCTACTTTTTAGGTCTCATAATTGTAAATTTTTTTTATAATGATTTTTTATTGTATAAATTAAATAGTAATGGCCTAGTCCAACTAGAATGAAAATGTTATGATAATTAAAACATAGTCCCGTGAAATATTCCAAAGATGTTTTTATAGGAAAGAGGAACCTTTTCCTGGAACATCACAAGGAATTGAAAGCTTGTAAACCCAATTGAATACAATTCCAAAAAATGATTAAAAGAGTGTGAATCAGAGACTTCAAGTTTTGTAGGCTTAAAGATTATTTCGGAAACCTTATGGTATAAATGCACTATGTTGGGCCTTTTATTTTGTCAATGATAATAACAAGTAGATGGCAAGGTACTTCAAATGATGTGCTACATGATTTGTCATAGTGAGTATGTCCTTTTTACTTCAAGAACTAAACTTAGAAAAAGACATATATCATATTTTAAATGTAATGGAATAATTACCTTTAAAACAAATGTGGATGTAGAACATACATTGCTTAAAAAGAAATTTGAGGAAGAAGTAAACATTCATATGAAGAATGGTTTGGAAATACAACCAACAAAGAGAAGACCTAATGTGTCTGCTAAAAAAAACTTTAAGTTTTTTTTTTGCTAAAGATCTTTTTTAAAAGGATGATGTGCAACACAATTTTTTTTTGCAAGACCTTGGTTTGCTAGTTGTGAAAAATCATCTTCCTATGCATTTTGTGGAAAGTTCTTGGTTCAAATGATTTACCTTACATTTGTGTCCTCAAGTTGTCATCCCATCCAAAAAACTATTTACCCAAGAAATTTTGTCCAATTTGGTGGAAAAAACAAAAGAGTTGTATGTTTTACTTCAATTAATAGAGTGTCTGTTAGCCATTACTAATTTTGCCTTATGGATGTCCAAAAGAGCCCATGAAATTTTTGCATTGGTTGTTAACTTTCTAGATGCAAATTGACAACCTAAGCAAGTGACTATTAGGTTATTTGAAAATACTAAAACCATAGGGCAAGCTCTAGATGTAAACTTGAGTAATCTTTTGTATTCTTTTGGCCTTAGGAAGAAAATCATTGCATTTGTTAAAGATGAGGGGGCTAATTTGAATGTAATGACTTTAGCACTAAGGTTTATTATGAGCTATGATATTCTAGGGTTGGAAGAGAGTTTCAATGGAAGTTGTTTTGGACGTGTTTTTTTCAAGGCATGCCAATATGGGACTACTAAAAAGAAAGTTTGCAAAGACATGAGATTTATGTCAATTAAAAATGTGCAATATGACATTCAGAAATGCATTACTTGGTCGAAAAAGTTTGGTAAAGGTAGATTAGAGTGGAACAAAGCATGTATGGATGCTAGAATTTGCCCAAAAAAGTTAAATACACTAATAAAGACAAAGTTAATTTTTTATGTAAATTAAATTTCACTTTCAAATTTTTTTATAATTTTTCTAAAAATAATACTTCCACAAAATAGAGTGTATTTTTTTGCTTGCTGAAATTTTAACAAACCTTAGAAGATGTCATTTGCAATTAGAAATCTTGAAAAGTTTATTTTTGTCAACAAAAACTATTTGTATGATCCTAGAGTATGTTGTAAGGATGCATTTAACTTGGTAGAGTTTATAGAGAGGGAGGAGAACTTTGAGGTGGAATTGAAGGAATTTGAAAAAGAATGTCAAAGAGAAAAGATTGAAAATTGTGAATGATGAACGTGAAAGATTTTAATGTGAAAGAGATTGAAAACTATACTACTTTTGTGGCTTTTAATTAATAAAATGATCATTTTCAAAATTTTAATTTTTTTTCTGGAATGACAATTGTGATAATCTTTTTGTGAGAACCACCTTTGAAAACTAGTGGTTCAAAAACTTGTGATGATCGGTTATGTTGAAAACCACCAAGTTTCATTTTCTTGGAATTTCTGAAAATTTGGGTGGTTATTAAAAAATAAAAATCCGAAATTTAAAAAAGAATTGGGCTGATTCTCTCAACCCTTTCAAAGAACCAAAACTTGTGGTTCTGATGAAAAAATGAGAACCACCCAAGACTGGTTTGAAACTTCTTGTCAACACATCAATGGGAACACATATCAAGAATGAGTGTACAAAATTAATTAATATTTTTTACATAAGCATATACTACATCCAAAAAGACCATCCATGAAGGCGTGGTATATTATGAATTTGGCTTAGGCTAAGGGCAGGCATCAAAATATTCTCTTTGCTTGGAGCCCCAAGGCATGTTTTAAGTAGGGCCCCAGGTCATTAGTACAAGACCCCAAGTAGCTAAGGGTCGTTTTGTGTGAGCCCCAAGCCACCATGTCCTAGACCTTAGGCTGTTATGTCCTAATCCCAGGCAGCTAAGGATCATTCTATCCTAACCCTTGGACCACCTTGTCTTAGGCCCCAATCAGCCTAAGGTCTCTTTATCATGGCCCTTGGCCCACCCTTTCTTGGGTCTATGCATTCTAGGGTCAACCGTTGTCATGGGCCCAAAGCCACATTACCTTGGCCCCCGAGCCACTTCTTGTCATGGGTCTCTAGCCGTTGGTTGTCCTAGGGTTCAGTCGTCTCGGGTCCCAAGCTACTTGTCCTAGTTGTCCTAGGCTTCATGTATACACCTCGCAATAAAATGAAATTCTATGTTAAAATGAAATAAGATTGAAAGATCTAGTCCTTGGAAAGCTTAGTAAATGAAATAATAATTTAATTGGTCTCTCCCCTATTTTCTTCTCCTTCATTTTGTCTCTCTCCATTTTTGTCCCATCTTTATTTTGCCTCTCTTAATTTATTTATTTAATGATAACAATGAGAAATAATAAAATAGTGAAGATTTGGTTCCAGCTTCTTGGCCTAAACAACTTTATCAGGAAATTCTTGCCCTTTGAAAAATCATTGTTTTATTAATAACTTGAGGCCAAAGCAACATATCAAAAGTGTTCAAATTCTCTACATATATATATTTTAAAGTTGCATTGTTTTTTTACTAAATTACACCTTGGAAATTACGAGGTTCTAAAAGTAAATGTCTCACTCCTTGGGGCATTGTGCATTTTTGTTATACGTATAAAATGTAGTTTTACAAGATTCATTCAATCACATGTGATTTTTGAACTTTTTGGAGAAAAGGAAGGAGCAACCTCAATTTCTTAGAACTTAAAAAAATCCACCCCTAGGCCCTCTCTCTTAAGCCCACAACCCAACTTTTAAAAAAATCCTTTTGATCTTTGGCACTAGTTGTGCTTGAGGCCCATGACAAGAAGTGGTTTGGGGGTCGAAACAATGTGGCCTTTGGGCCATGACAATAATTGAGCCTAGGATGCCTAGACCCAAGAAAAGGTGGCCCAGGGATCATGATAAAGGGACCTTAGATTGCTTGGGGCCAAGACAAGGTGGGCCAGGGCTTATGACAAATAATCATGAATTGCCGAAGGGCCAGGACATAGTGGTTTGGGGCCAAAAACACAATTGTATGGGCCCACATGACAAAATCGAATGAACCTTTGGTTACCTAGGTGCCGAGACAAGATGGCCCAAGGTTTAGGACAGGGTGGCGTAGGGCCTAGGATAGAATGATTTAGGTTGCTTGGGGTTGGGACATATAGCTCGGGCTCTACAACATGGTGGCTTGGGGCTCACACAAAATGACCCTTGGTTACTTGGGGTCTTGGACATGATGGCTTGGGGACTTAGGACATGCCCAAGGACTCCAAGACAAGAGAATATTTTGGTCCCCCCCCCAAATCCTAAGCCAAATTCATAATAAATCATGTCTTCATGGAGATGGCCTTTTCGGATAGAGTATAAGTTTATGTCCAAAAGAAAAAGGGATTAAGTTTATACGCTTGTTCCCAACATGTGGTCCCAATAGCCCTAGGTAGCTATGGGTCCAAGAGGAAATGGTCTGAGGCTGAGAACAAGATACTGAGAAGGTACAAAACATGTCCAGGGACCCCAGCCCAAGGAATCTTTTCTGATTTTCCCCCAGGCCCAAGCCAAAACTTTCGTTTTTAACTTCCTCAGATGCATGACCCTTTTGGAATTCTGTAGGGGGGTTACCTGTTGGCACCTTGTAAGGGCGGTTGCTCTTTGTAAATTTGAAAAATCACCAAACTTTGGGCCGTGTCCCCTTCTCAGGGTTCCACTATAAGGCCTGGCACATGCACACAAGTTAACCCGGGCCAACCACAAAGCAGTGACTGCTGTGGAGGCTTCGCCAGAGGGCTGACGCCCTTTTTCCTGGACCAGTCAGCCCTCTATTTGGGCCCTCCAACAGCTTGTTTATCGCCCACCAGCCAATAAAGTCTGTTCTCGAGGGAGCAAAGTGGGGTTGCTCAGGGGAGGTGGACATGCACGCCAGTCAATAAAGTGAGTGCTAGCAAAGTTTATTTGCTCAGGGGGGTGGATCAGTGTTTTGTTTTGTGGCAAATTTTCTCATTATGACGACCAAAACACAGGGTGTGTCACACTGTGATCTTGCCATTTAAATTAAAATGTATCTTAAGCAGGCCTCACAGTGTGACGTCTAAACCCTAAACCTTGCCAGAAGTAAATGTTCTGTCCGGAAACGCTGTGTAAACGTGTCATTGGAGGTGTTCTCATTGTACCTGACGTACCATGCCGCATAAAACACCATTCCAGCTCCCTCACGCTCTTGAGTTTGGCTTGCTAATCACCGGTCGTGACACGAAGTCCCTGGTCACTTCAGTGATGTGTCGCTTCTGTGCATGCTTCAAGCGCGCAGAACAGCCAGGGGCCAAACACCAACGGACAAAGAACACCAAGTACTCGGCCCCTTTCCGCAAGGAAAACTATGAAAAACACAATAGCAATCAACACCCTCTTGAATGGGAGAAATACAAAAAAGCTAGCAAGGAAGGAAAAATGGAGTTTTTTGAAATAATGAAATTTGTTTCGATCGAACGTTTCATCCGCACGAATGGCGATATCCTCGAATTCATTGTGGATTCAAAGATTGTGGAAGACAACGTTGCACAATTGTTTTTTTGTCTTGACGATGACTTGGACGCATTGTCCCTGGAGAAATCCATGGCACTTTTCAAGAAAGTGCCTGACACCATGACCTCGTATTGCATCACTGTCAAAAACATGTAATGGTTCGAACTCGCTCTCGATCACACTTCAATTGGTTTATCGTTTCGTCAAACATTTGCTGTTATTGATTAGCACAAAGAGGCGTTTGGGAATGCAAAGCTAGTGGGCCTCAACGATCACATTGTTAGCCAGTATGTCCGCATGGGTATCGCCATCAATCTTCAACGCATTTCAGACATCCTAAGCTCTCCTTGTGTGTGGTTGTTCGCGCTTGCTATTGATAGCTCCACACATTGATCTGTGTCATACCTTGACATCCAAATCCATGTTTGTCCCAATGGCTCCCTAGAGAATCTGCACCTAATCGCAATGCCCTTTTATGATCGTCATATAGCAGAGAACATTATTGCCATGATCTGTCGCATTCTAGATGCTCTGTATACACATTGGCGATCAAAGATTATTGCTTTCAACATTGATGGCGAGAACATGATGACTGGGGACATGCTAGTATAGTAACACGAATTGATCATGAATTTGAGACCAAGCTCATGCGCATCTAGTATGCGCTTCATTAAATTGATCTTGTCGTGAAGGACATCAATCGTTCCTTGGATGACGGATTGTTCTATAAGACCGCCCATGATTTTAGTATTCATCTATGCCGTCAACAAAACTTGCAACTGGAAATGGGCAGTACGTGCCCTAAAGATACTAATCAATGGGTTCATCTCAAGCACATGTTATTTTAGATGCTCGAATATCGCCATCTATTGTTGATTTGGATTGATGAGAAGAAACTCGTTTCTGCACCGGATGACTCGTGGTGGCTGATGACAACCAGGGTTCGGTCATTACTCGAACTTGTTAATGTCACCTTGGTAATCCAATAATCTCCTGATATCATTCTCTCGCAGCAAACATCAGAGATCGATAATCTAATCGGCCACTTAGTGGACACAATGAATATGGAACTGGTAGGTACAAATGATGCATTCAAGGCCATGTAGGCTTTAGAATTCATTGTTGTGGAGCATTTGACGCACCCCCAACTCCTCAAGGGACTCAAATGTGAGCCCAAGTAGAAAGCAGCGGAATAAGGAGGAGTCGGAGCACGTTCCCTAGCTCACAACCCTTTGAGGGGTAGAGGGGCGGGTTGGAGCTCCGGGATGGGACTAGGAAGAGTTGACAAGCTTTAGTCACTCACACGGGCCT
>Ga0116227_10000245_pt1 | contig 98046 bp, 79 predicted proteins | sample S1TSphgellanicum_FD_89693 | JGI IMG/M metagenome (GOLD analysis project Ga0116227, IMG submission 89693) | Host-associated microbial communities from peat moss isolated from Minnesota, USA - S1T2_Fb - Sphagnum magellanicum MG | ecosystem: Host-associated > Plants > Peat moss > Unclassified... | reverse complement strand
GTATCATGTGCTACCACTAAAATCTCTCTTCCTATTCCCCTATCAACCATTTTAATGTCTATAAAATTGATTTGGTCTAAACATAAATCAACAAATGATAAATTACAATGAACAAATTGTTGACTAGTTTAAAAAATACATTAATCTATTTAGTTCTCATGTTGATTTTTCATTTCAATCTGATTTGAATGACAAACTTGATCATTGCCAAAAATATTGGTGCACAACTCCATCACATGCATAATTACATGCATATGCACAAACCTTGTCCAACATTATTGTTGCTTTAATCCATTTGTTGAATGGAGTTATTTCTTTGGCAAACATTATTATTATAGTACTCTATATATGCGAAATTCATGACTTTTAATTGTTGCAAAACTACTTGGACTGGCTAGATGATGTGAGTCTCACTTTTATTCAAATTAAACTAACCCCATGTGAAACTTAGGAATATTGTGTTCATGTTTTAATTACTCACTACTTGAGCTTTGAAACAAATTTCATTCATCACAACCTTCATACCCTTGAATAAGAACATACACTTAATTTTGATGTTGCAAAACATATTGAGTTCAAAATGATAAATGTTTGTGTGTGAAGCACATACCTGAAAATTTTGGGAAATTACAAAAGAGGTGACACTTGAATAACCTTGATAGTTTTTGTTGTCCTTTTGCGTTGGTTGCTAGCCTAATGAAATGGATGTGATCATTGTGACAATTAAGAAAAGTACCAAGTTAACCCACCTTAATAGAAAATAAGAGTAGATGAGCCTTTATGCAAATTTGAATCATTATACAATCGTTACTCTAGGTCAAATATTCATGACATTACTAATGCTTTCAAAGACATGGAACCTAAGTTTTGGTGTTTGAGACATACTAGGTTTCACATAAAAGACATCATGATATGTGAGATGACTTGCATGTGGCAATTGGATGATGAATCTCTTGTTGTTGCATTGAGCCATGAAGCCCTATACACATATGCGAGGAGATTGACGGCAATATAAGCTCTGCAACAAGCCCAACAAGGGAACTGACCTTGATAAAAATTTGTAGCAAGCTCTTGGATGCAAATCTGAGCCAATGTAGAATTAGTCCATTGGATTCCTTGCATTTATGCTAGAATAATGAACAACTTGGACGGTGGTCATGATTAAAGGTTGAGAAAAAGGACACAAGGGGTACTTCTAGGATGGTGCAAAGAAAGGTGAGGCCAGTTAGCAGTCCTATTTCGGAACCAGGGTTTTTTTTTCAAATTCCTCAGGTAGGTGTACTGGCCAATATTCCCAGCTTTAATTCGCATTAAATGGCGACTGTCCTAGGCGGACATTAGAGTTTTGTCTGAATCCTGCATAAATCTTGGCGAGCTACACAAACTCACTGTCTAAATCTGGCGAATTGGTTTTTGGTCTAAGAAATATGGCGAATTTTTTGAAATCTTTTTTTAAGAAAAAAACTTTGTAGAGGTTGCACTGGGCTTTTTTTTTTGTCAGCCAGTTGGCAAAATTTCACCCAAATAAAAACACCGGTCAGAACTCTCCTCTTATATAGATTATTATATCAACTCTTTGCTTTGTGTAACTTTTTCTCCTTTCATTACTTGCTGGGAAATATTGTTCATAATTTCATTTCCCATAAAGTCAAGGCACATGCCCCATGTTGGCGGTAGGTCCCAAACTTGAGCGTGTGTAGGTTTTAGACTTGAAAATTTTCCTATTAGAGCTGAACTTTTCAGCCTTTACAGAATGGATGTATTTGGTCATTGTTCAATAATTCACAGCCTGGATCAGGAGATATAATCAGGGTTGTTAGAGCTGGAAGTAATGAATTTTTTGTGGCTGAAATTCGCCATTTTTGCTATTAAAAAAAAGCCCCAAGCAACATGAGAAAGTGAACATTTTGAAGAATTTCTTAAAAAATCCTCACATTAGAGGAAGAAGAGAGTTATAAAATCACCAAGATTTTTTGAGGAAGCATCTCCTTGATTGTCCATCAACAAATTGAGGAACAAATTTGGTGAGAAGGTTGGGGAGTCCATGGACACTGACCTTTACAGTGCAAACATCTGTGTCTACAGTGTTGTGCATCTATTGTGTCCTTCATCTACAGTACCAAGAATCCTCGCATGTACAAAATGGCAAAGAACAATTCCAAAGGACACAAGAGTTGGAGAACAAAGAACTTCAATCTTGTGTTGCAGCAGTGGTTTTTTATAGGTGGAAAAGGTATTTTTCCTGTGTGTTTGCGGTTGTAACTTGCTGCTTACCTTAGCGAAGGGAAAGAAATAAGCGAAGCATACCTGCGATTCACTTTGACGTGATTGCTGTGCTGACAACGTTGATCGAGCTGATGGGAGGAGCTGATGGGAGGTGGATACGCTGGTCAAAGCACACCGTTTGGCCTCATGTGCCCAGGTGAAATGTCTCTACCCTAAAAAGCAGCAGAGTCAAAAAAAATTGACAAGGTAAGATGTCCACACCAGCCCTTGTAACCCACCAATCCAACTCTAATCCAACAATTGGAAACCAAAAAGTAATTTTACAGTCTTTTAAAGCCTTTTCTTTGCAAGACGAAAGGCTGCTTCCCAGACACTAGAACATTCACAAATTCTTTCCTAAAATTGGCTGCCACTATTTTTGGCCTCGACTAATAGCCCTTCATAAGAACACCCTACCTTTCACAAATTCAAACAGTTTGAAAAACAAGGAAATGGCCAGAATCTTCTGGTGGTAAAAGTCAAGCGGTACCATGTGAGAGGCTAGAGTCTAGAGCCAGTACAAAGGTAATAAATTCCTAGTCAATAGATGTGTCAAAAGTCCCATCCCTGTGGTATGTGACTATGGACCCATGAAACTTTAAATAAGTGAATACTGGGGGCCACTGCAGGGAAAGTGGTCTGGGTCTATGAAGTTGCAAGTTCCTGTTTTTCTAAGGCAACTTGCTTGAGGAAGTTGTCTCAGGACTACATCCTTTTGTTCAATTGTTCATGAACAAAGAAAATAAAATAGAGAATTTGCAAAAATAATTGAACCCTAGACCTTTTGGGGTGAAGGCGTTCTAACCATTGCACCAAAAAAAATTTTAAAAAAAATTGGTGTAAAGAAGATCATTAAAACATTCGTCACAGTTCAAGTATGATAAAATAAAATTTATCCCTGGGCATTGTCCTCCTGTGTTTATTGAGCCTGATGCTACATTTCCAAAATTTTAAGGCTGTTTTGACAATAACAACTACTAATAATTGTCTTTGAAATCTAAGTTTTCATTCATTTGCAAGACCAGTGACCATAAGAACACTTAAATATTACAATGAAATGTGTGGTCTCAATATCCCATTTTGTTGTAGGGTAAAGCTTGAGGCGATGAGCTTTGCCAACCTTGGGCTTATCAAGAGTAAAGGCTTGCTCTGATTTGTTTTCCCGGTGATATCTGGCAGGTAGTACAAGAGAAAATGAAAAAAATACAGAGTGTTTGAAAAACACAGAACACCTGCCACAGCAGCCATTTTGTTTTTTGAAATTGCCCCCCACACAACAGAGGAAACAATACATTGAGTAAGGTACCTTTGATTACACAAGAAAAATCAGAGCTGGTCTTTACAACCTCAACCAATATTAAGTCCGTAAAGCATTGCTGTATTTTTTCCTTTGTATATTTTTGGTCTTTAGCTTAATAGAAGAAATCCTATTCACTGACATCGTAGTGATGTGGTAGAAATAAGAACTTACATATTCAACATTAACATAATTAAATTTTAAATTATCCATGAACCAATATACTTTAGTGAAAATCATATTACAAAATATGGACAAGTTTTTAAAAAAGAATGGACTTGTAATGAATTTTTAAAATAACAACATTGTCTTTCTCATGACATAACAAGGTCAAAATTGGAATTAAAAACAATCCCATATCAAATGAGGTGTGTAAAAGTGAAATACATTAAAATTTTATCAATTCAAGTAATTTTGATTTTTAAATTAATTTACAACAACATGCCTCATTTTACTCCTTGAGGATCCATTTCACATTCAAAATTCCACACTTTCACATGGATCTTTTGACTAGTCACATGTCTACATATACCTATAAGGTGATTTACCAATATTTTAACCATAAACATAGGGGAATGCACTTTGGATAACATAGTTTGTTAAATGTTACATTGCCACAATCTAAATTAGTGTTAAATTTGAACTTTCAAATGCCATTTTTAAACCACCTAACTATGTTTTCACCTTTACCTTGGGGTATTTGCAACCTATGGTGGCTAATTTTTGGCAATTTAGGACTCCTTATTGTGTACATATCATTAAAAATAATTTGTGATTATTTTTTCCAAAAAAAAATGAGGGCCATTGGATTTTTGTGATTGAGGAAATATCGACTGCTCATAAAAGAAGCATGATTTTCAAATCATAATGGTTTTTGTCATGATGGTCTACGTTCCTTCGACAAGCTCAGTCAAGGTATCATCTCTCTCATGTCCAACAACTTGTCATGCATTTTAATGCACCTAGTGAAAGCTACAAATCATGTGGGACCTTTGCTCACACTCATGTGTCATCAAATACACTAGATACCACTTGAATGTATTGTAGAGACAAATCATTGACAAGCTAATGTGGTGATAACAAATGGGGGGTGAAATCAAACCGACCTCTAATGCAATGTCTAACATTTCCAAAAAGCTTAGTTCAACTGATAGTGGGAAGTCTTGTCTTTTGAAAAATGTCAAGTTAAAAGGTGGAGAACATTCCGTTAAAATAATGAAGGTTGGATTTGTGCCTCCCTTGTATGCATAAGTTCCTGAACTTAGAGACGGAGGTGTAATATCGCAAACACAATTTGTTGACTGTTATGGCTTGTAATCTGAAGGGCTTAGCCCAAAACGAGTGAAGGTTTTTAAAGACATATTGGAACGATTTTTGGACCCATTGTGAATAATAATGGGTACTTATGTGCATAACGAGGACCGAAATTTTATCTGCAAGGTGGAGACCTTGTGGATGATAGTCCACCATAAACCATATTTCCTTACATCAAGATTAATTCCATTAAGCATGGTTCAAGGCTTAACATTTGAAAAGGTCCATGGGAAGAACATGAATTGGGCACTTTATGTAAAGTAGACTAACAATGAATAGCACTAGCGTAAGGCAAGAGCAGAACAAATCAAGTTCTTGAGTGATGAGGATGAAGGAGAAGCATCACTTGAGTACAAAGTATAAAAAGATTTTGGTCTAGTTCGTGTGATTTTTTTTAATAAGTTTTTGTGGTTTGTTATTCTTGCATTTGTTGCAAATTTTGTTCTTGCAATTTGTTTGTTTGTCATCGTTGAGCTTGTCACATTGTGAAAGATGCATTATCTGTTTTCTTCAAGTTGTCTTTTATACGGTTTTTTTTCTTTTTGGGTTGCAAATGTGGATGAGTTAGAGAGCTACATTGCCCAAAGGAAGATTACATTACATCAAGCTCAAGAATGTTTGGCAATGGTTATTTTTGAAAAGCAAGAGGCTTTCATGGCTGCCATGAAAGCCCATAATTAGATGGAGGATCGAAACAATCGCCACCATGGAAAAGAGCAGGCATTACAAAAAATGTTTGTTCAAGTTGAACAAGAGGATTGTGAGAATAAATAGAGTTTATTGACAAAAAATAAACACATAGAAAGAAATGGTTACTTATCTTCAATCCTTTATTGATAGTGTCAAGTCTACATATGAAGCAATGAATAAAATATCATAAAGGGTGGGTTGCAATCAATACAATTTGGAACATAAGGTTGCTACTTCAAAAAGACATCATGATGTTGCAATTACACTTTTGGATAAACTTCAAAAAGGTTTAGGGTTAGCTAGGATGATTCCATTGCCACCAAACATTGTTGAAGAAAACAATGCTGATGCATAAGCTTGCATATGGGTTGAATGTTGTCCTTTTTGTAAGTTGGGTTTTGAACCTTTATGGGCAAGACAAATAACTTCTTACAAACATGTGTATCATGTTTGGTGTGCACATGCTCATTTTTCATTGTCTATTAGGTGTATTGATATTTTGTGTGGGGAAGATATGCATGAAAGATGGTGGGTTGCTATTAGTATCTAGAAGCCCATGAATGAGCTTTCATTTCCACAATTCAAACAAATTCCCAATATTTCAAATTGGCAAGGTATGCATATATTTCTTACTTGTAACTTTTGTGCTTACTTTTCTTTTGTTTTTCAATTACATGAAATTTAGATTTCAAGGTTTTTGTTCATAATATTTAGAGAGCCATGAAGTCCTTGATTCAAAATATATCTATGGAATTATGCAATTTAATAATATTAATTACATAAATATTGGGATTTTGCAGTATCAATGCCTTGTAGTTATTCCAAAGTTGTTTTGAAATTCAAAGTCCTTAGCTATTGTTGTACAATCCCAAATGAACATGTTCCATGTGCCTTAAGTCTTCTTTGCACATGATCAAAATACATACAACTATTTTAATTTTCTTTAAATCTATGGCTAGTATGCATTTGAAGTATCCATAAGTACGCATAAGTCTTAAATGATTGTATAGTTGTACACAATTTATTCCTAAATGATGTATCACATGTACATATAAGTCCTTTAAATGAGAACTATGTATACACAAAAGTCCTATTTAAGTGAACTATATCCACACTTTAAGTCCTAATTGAGTGAAAGTTTTGTACGTAACAATTCTTTAAGCTAATGAATTATGTACATAAAAGTCCTTTAAGTGAGTGAACTATGTACATAACAATCCTTTAAATGAACATTATGTTTATGCAAAAGTCTTCAACGAGTGTATTTTGTACATTGAAGTCCTTCAATTGAATGCTATGTGTTCGTAATAGTCATTTGTGGTGTTTTATGTACACATAAGTGCTTTAATGGATCATTGTGTGTACATAATAATTCTATGCATGTGTGTCTTCTATATTTAGAACTGTCAAGTGCATGACATCTTGTGTACACAAAGAAACCTATTTGTGCATCCATTTTGTATTGATTTTATGACAAGTGAGCTATTGTTTCTTTTGGTAGCTACAAATGTAGGATGATGAAAATATGCACAACTGTTTTTTTTGTTAAATAATGTTTTGATTCATAATCAAAAACTTTGGGTCCAATTAGAATTCAGTTTTGGGGTCATCATGATCCAATAGTTTGATCCAACAAGTTTTATCTCTTATGTTTTCTACATTTATGTGACATGTTGTGGTTATGTTTTGGCAAGGCATAGGGGGATGAGGTTTGAGTGTGCATCAATTAATTTATCAAGAACTCATGTTCTGTAATTCTTGGACATAGCCTCACATCTTCCTCCATGCCATGTACATTGGACATCTGATGTTAGTCCAAGTGTTGGTAGCATCCACATTATCAAATTTCAACCAACTTTCAAATGATGCTTGCTGAAGTTACCTACCAATCCAAAATGAAGCCAAGCTATGAAAGTTGTTAAACCAGCCACCATGGCAATTAAGGATATTGTAGCTGGTACTATGGTCAAAAACTTGTGGATGTAAGCAAGGGGTTCTTAATGGATGAAGGAACCAATGGAAGTGAAAAAAAAGGTGAGGAAAATTCAAAACCATTGGCAAATACCAATTTTGGACTATTAAGAAAATGAACAACTTCACTACAAGAAATGAAAGGCAATGGTTGAAGATGATAGAGATTTGAATGGCAATTTCAAATAGCCTCCTTCAAAGAAAATAAAATTCTAGTACCCTAGAACACAAAGGTAGTAAGGAGAAGTATGATAATTATAAGACATTTGGATTGCCTAGCAATAAAAGGACAAGTCAAGCACCAAAAGTTTTTTTCTAGGATAGAATAGCATCTACAAAAACAACTAGGCAAGCTGCACATGCATAAAAGAATAGTGGTTATTTAGTGAAGAGTTGAAAGTGAATTTTATTTTTGGAGGTATACAATTTTCTCTTGGGATGTCCATAACCATGGCTACAGGTACAAGTATATGCATGCAGATACTTTGTATTTTTTGCTTGTAGTAAAGATGTCTAAGCTTTGACATTTTAAGCCATTTTTCATATTTTATTTTAGGTTGATGGTTGTTCATTAGAATGTAATTGGTGGGGGCATATTTCAATTGTTAATAATCACCTAGTTTAAGATATTTTAAGTCAATTTGGTTCATGTGGGCATTTGGGAATTATGGTAGTATGACATTATACTACCAAAAAGAAATTAATTTTTGAATCTATATAGAAATTTGGCAATGTATGTCAAATTCTATTATCAAGTTTTGTTCACATGTGGGAGTTGAAACAACATTTGGATGTTCCAAATTAGTCCTAGGCGAAGCCTTATGCTGGACTATTTAAAACTTATGCTCCCTTTCAAATTCATGGTTTCAGACATTATTTTATAACTTTCAAGCATATTTTGGGTGCTTTAGTCTTTGTTTTGAGTCATCTAGGACTAACTAACCTAGTTTACTATACATTACATGTTTGTCATGTAGTTTCCTACAAACTTGTTATGGAGCATTTGCATATATATAATGTTTGCAAGTTTTCAAATGTTGTTAACAAATATGTTAAGTGGCCATGCACCACCTAGAAAGATGAATGTTTTACTCTTTCAAAATTATGGGTGCTTCTAAGGGTAGTTTTTAAATGTTTGTGCCCTATAAATAGTTCAACAAATATCAATGTAAGCATCATGCAGAATCATGTGAATTACATTCAAGTCATCAACAACTATTACATAGTCCAAATTCAAATGTGTATCATAAAAATACCTCAATATGTTGAACTTGCACTTAACCAAAACATACAACTACCTTAGTGATGTTAGAGTCTCTTAACTACATTTGAAGTCCTTATACATCCCCAAAAGTATTTAGTGATCAATCCAATGGGTAGACAAAAGTCTTATGTGAGTGTACCAAATGTACACATAAATCCTTATAGTGATTTCAAGGATGATAACAACATGAAAACAAATTAGACGAGAATATTTAATTTGTTCCCAAGTTGTAAAGTAATTTACACACATGGGAGGATTTCATGAACTTCTAAATGGTAATATCTGCCATTTGTTTACTCTAATTTGTACACCATGCAAACATAGGTGTAAAATTTAAAAGAAAGGACCCAAAAATAAATAAATAAATAAAAATATTTGATGTGATAATATGGGGACAATCTAGTTCAACAACCAATCCAGAACATTGTCCAAGGCTACATAGTGGTTATAACTGTTACCCAGATTCGGTAACAAGTAACTTAATAGCTTGATAGTGTAAGTAGGTTGTTAAACCTAATAGGTGTCTTAACCTATTACTTAACCTAACCTATAGTATTAACCTAACTAGTTACTAAACTTGGTAGGTAATGACTGGGTTAAGGAGATAGGTTGACATGTTGATCAATAAGTAATTTGTAGAACTTGTACTTGACAAAATCAATAGTTGGACATGTAGTTAAAGCAAGGTATGTTTTTTTGAAATTTTGAACTATTAGTCTAGGTATTGATTGGCTAATGACTATTTATAATGATTAATTATGACTGTAGTATTTTGAAATGGCTAGCATAAGATTAAGAAGACAGACCTGTTGAGAGACTTTTGGATTTCATTCATGATTATGTGTTTCATTCTTGAATTATGGAACAATGGATCATTTTTCTTTTAGCCTATTTCCTTCAAGCTTGAGCAATTTGTGCACATGTTAGTTTAGGATTTGTATTAGTTTAAGTTTTATTTTGTGTGTTGTATGTACCTATTGGTGTTTTACGAACATGTTTCCCAATCTGTAAAAGAAGTTTTTATAAACTAGTAGAAGTTATAAAAAAAAGTTTATAAGAAGTTATAAAAAAAAATAATGTTCAAAACTAATGTAAGGGCTTTCCTAAAACTTGTTGATTTCAGAAAATGTCAAGAGTAGTTACTAGAAGTTTTAGAAAACAATTTAAACAAGTCACACATTAACTTATTCAAGAACATGCATAATAACAAGATGAATAACTAGTGCAACCTATGGGAGATGAATGTGTGAATGCACCACACATGGATGCAACTCAGAAGGGAGAAGTTAATGAACAACATCAAAATGTAATAGAACCAATTGTGCTGAGAGACCCAATAATGCTTCCAACCACTCATCAAGAAACACCACAAACAACAACCCAACCGAATGTAGTGAATTTTAATCATGATGATAATCATGAACTTGTTTAACCATTTGATGAAATTGTTTCTATACGACGACCATGTCAATTTACAACCCTAGGTTATAATCTACCCAGAATGAGTGGATCTAAACCAATTACAACATTTATTGGTTTTCAAAACTAACCACCACACACCAATATTCATTTGGTACCCATTAATTTGGAAATGGAACGACTTCACCTACTCAACAGGTTGGAACAACTTCATCACATCAACCAAAGACCATTTAATCAATAAGTTTTTATATCACATTTAAAACATGTTGAACCCAAAGCAACACCCACAATTGTTCGACAGGGAGTCACTTATCCACAAGGCACCTGGCTTGCAATATCAGTACCTGGTCTAGGTGAACGATCGTAAGTACCACATCGTAGACTAGTTTCAAGAAGAAACAAAGGCGTTGGAACTATGACCTACTCATATTGTCATCAAATGGGACACCTATTCAATCATGCCCATTTGTTGATGATAAATTAAGGTAATTATTGAAAGAGGAGGTGATGAATGTGCATTAACCTATTCTTCCAACCATTACAATAACAGTACCCAATGTGTCTATATTAAAAATTCAAGCCATGAATCCTAGTATAGGTCATATGGTAGTAGTTGTTAACTATCAAACAACATGGTCACAACTTGTTACACTAATTGTACTAGGTAAAACCAGTATGCTACCTACTTCAACATACCCAATGTGGTATAATGTCATACCCCCTTTTGTGCCTTTAGATCTTAATTTGTATCCAACTTATCAAACTAGAGCCAAAGGACTTGATTCCTCGATCTTTAGGAATTATACAAGTTATGTATCTGGGAATGTGTACTTAATACTTGAACAACTTGTTGTACCACTAACATATATACCATACTTGGTTGGAAATCAATTTCCTATAGTGGTTCAACTAGTGACCAACAAGGACAAAGAACTTATTCAACAACATGTTATTACACCAATGCTAACCACTATATAGGTTACTACTAGTTGTAGGTTATTACTAGTTACCCAGAGGTTCTGATCACCAACCATCAGATGGAGGATAACCTGGAGATTCACTTGGAGGAAGTTCACTTGGAGGAGATCCACTTGGAAAACTATTTTTTAATCCACGTGTTGGACCTTTTGGATGGCCAACACTTGACTCACGAATGTTCATACCATCGTGGTATCAACCACCTATTGTGCAACCTATATCAATACCAACAATAAAGATGCCATACATGAAGCTATACTACCCAACCTATGTCAAAGACATTGATCTAGATGTTCACATTAGAGTATTCAAAAAGGTCATTAAAGCTAATGGTTCAAATTGCATTTTTGAAGAGTTCGAGTAAGCATTTTGCAAGCGATTTAGAATGGTGGAAAGTGATAAAAAGGTTTACATGCAATTGCAAAACATACAACAACAAACCGCTGAACATGTTGAGGTTTATTATGAACACCTATTGAAATTAGCTAATTGTCTACAAGTTAAAGTAGTAAATGTTTTTCTCACAACTATTTTCAAGGCATGTTTATTACCTTACCTAAGATTAGCAACTACAAAAATGAAGATAAATACTTTGATTGAGCACAAAGAAGCTATTATAATATGTGAGGAAAGTGGACCTATTAGTTTGAGTTACAATGTTCTACTAACCACACTAGAGGTTAATGTAGTAGTTAAACTTGTAGTATTTATTATTATAGTTAAATCAACATTAACTTATATTAATTGTGTTAAAACTAGTCATTCAATGGAAACCTGTCATAACAAAAAAGAAGAAGTACTAGTTGTGTTAATCACTATAGTTAAATCGATAGAACTTGTAGGAGGAACTAAAACCCAACTTGCTAAATCAAGAAAAAGTACATGTATGTTATCCTTATATAATTTGTTTCAATGTAGAACATAGATCTGAAGAATGTCCCAAAAAAATTGAGCTACAAAACATGTTTAGAACTAAATCTATTAGTTTTAATGCTACGATAGCACCTAAACCACCTAAAATTGACAATGTGCTAATTAATGTAGTAGTTCCTATTACCATTCACTGTCAATAGTTGGAACAATAGGTGTTCAAGGAAAGGGAGCTAGTTAAAGCCAAAGGAGCTGAAGATTGGTAACAAAAATAACGTCTACGAGATTCGTTCATCAAAACTGTTACACAACTACAACATAATGGGGCTGAAAAACAACCTGCTACTATCATTGAGGGTTCATTGTAGAGTAATTGGGCTAGATTGCTTGATAATCCAACCATGACTCAACTTGTTTCACTAGAATTGATAGTTACATAAGTTGCCATTGATCATCAAATGGCAGTAATACATGTTTAAGTAGGGAAAAACTTTATTGAAGATGTTTTCCTAGACGGTGGTTCGAGAATTAATATTATTACGGGGAAGCTAAAGGTATAGTTAGGTCTGTCAAAACCAAAACCTACACCTTATAATCTACATATGGCTAATCAAACCATTGCCAAACCTTTAAATTTGATTAAGGATCTTAAAATTCTTGGTCATGGAATTCCCTATGTAGTGACTTTTATTGTAATTTAGATTAGTGTGTTAGACTCTAGTTACTTTATGTTGTTAGGTCATCCTTGGTTAAGGGATGTTAAAGTGTCTCATGATTAGGGCAACAATATTATCACTATACAAGGAATTGGTACAGTTAGAACCATACATGTTACTAAAAAACATATAGCACCAACCAAACGTCTAAAAGTGTTAATTTGTTATGATTTCAATTTTGGAATGTTTGATGAAGAGGAAGATTTGATGTTTGCCACGAAACCATGACTGTTTTCAATATGAACCATAGTTGTCCCTACATCATGTGGTTAGATCAACCAGTTAAGTTGATTACATAAGTATTTGAATTTAGTTGAACATGTTATTGAACCTATTAAACATGTGTCTAAATCGCATGTTTCATCCAATATACCTATAAACCGTACATATATGACTTGTTAAAATAACTATACCCCTTGATACTTTCCTACAACATTTACCAAAGACATTTTTCCAACTTGAAGTAGGAGAAATGGAAATTGACAAAACGCCTATTCAAATCAAAGTTCAAAACCTTAGCATTGTGGGATGGATTGAAAAAGAACAATTCATTAAGATCAATTTGGGCTTTGAAGAAAACTTGCAACAAGTTAAAATTAATGTAAATTTAGAACATGTTGTCACTTATCAACTAATTGAATTGCTAAGGAGTTCAAGGACATCTTTGCCTGGACTTACAAAGATTTGAAGGGGATACCATCTGATGTAGTTCAACATCGGATTGAGTTGGACACATCCATACCACTTGTTCATCAAGGAAGGTACTAGTTAAATCCTAATTTTGTAACCATTATCAAATAGGATATTGACAAATTGCTTACTGTAAGTTTTATTAAACTTATTGAAGAGGCTACTTGGCTATCACCTATAGCTGTAATGCTTTAAAAAAATGGGAAATTCAGAATTTGTGTGGATTTTAGAAAGCTTAATGCAGTTACAAAAAAAGACCCATACTTGTTACCTTTTACTGATGAAGTTATTAACATTGTTGCTGGACATGAAGTTTATACATTTTTAGATGGTTTTTCTAGATACCATCAAATTTCCATAGCATTGGAAGACTAATACAAAACCACCTTTGTTAATGCTTAGGGGGCTTTTGTATGGGTTGTAATGCCTTTTGGAATAAAAAATGGACCATCTACTTATCAAAGGATAGTCACTAAAGCTTTATGTGAATACATTGATGTGTTCATGAAGATCTTTCTAGATGATTTTACTATTTTTAATGACATGTCCACTCATTTGAAAAAATTCAGAAAATGTTTTCTAAAATGCAAAGAGTATGGCATTAATTTGAATTCAGAAAAATGTGCATTTATGGTATGCTCTAGAACTACTTCAGGATTCATAGTCTCCAAAGAAGGGAAGACACTTGATCCTAAGAAGATAAAAACTTTAATCAAAATGCCAATGCCCAAAACACCTCAAGAGATTCAAGTCTTCAATGGAATGACCTAATGTTATGGATGTTTCATAAATTTTTTTGCATCTGTTATGGCACCAATCACCAAGAAAAGCTGAAATGTTTGAATGGATCACTAAATGTCAAACCACTTGGGAAGATATCAAGAACCGATACATTCAAGTTATTATACTTATCAGTCCTACCTAGAAACTAGAATTTCATGTTCATATAATGTGTCTCAACTAGTAGTAGGGGCAAAAGTGGCCCAAAACCCAAGAGATAAAATGGATCATCATGTTATGTACTCATCAATATTGTTTAATTTTGATGAAAGAAATTATACTACTATAGAAAGAAAGTTTTTAGCTATGGTTTATGCTTTACACAAATTTAGGCATTATTTATTAGGCAACATGTTTACATTTTTTGTGGATCACATGGCTTTAGTATATTTAGTTAACAAGCCATAGGTTTTTGGTAGGTTAGCTAGATTGCTCTTATTATTTATGGAATATGACTTCAAAATTGTTTACAAACTTGGTAGATCCCATCTAATGGTAGATGCATTGAGTAGATTACACAATCACATTGAACTTATAGGAGTACCTCATCAAACCTATGATGCTCATTTGTTTACCTTAAAACATGAGTGGTTACAAAATGTGTATGAATATTTATTAAAGGGAATGATGCCACAACATCCCAAAGACAATATTTAACCCAAAGAGTTAAACCATTTGTGCTTCAAGAAGGAGTATTGTACAAATTTGGATAAGATAATAAGTTTCGTTGAGTATTACAACAACCAAAATAGGTATTCATAGTTTTGCAAAAATTACATGGAGGAGTTACAGGAAGGCATTTTTCTTCAAATATGATTGTGCAAAAGATCTTGGATGTTGGTTATTGGTGGCCGATGATGAATCGAAATGTTTATGAATATTTTCGAACATGTGACCAATGTCAAAGAACAAGTAACCTATTGACCCATAATTTGGGTTACCACATTACTTGAAGAACCATTGTAAAAATGGGGATTGGATTTTATTGGACTTGTTAAACTTGCAAGTAGATTATCACGTAAGCAATACATTTTGGTAGTCATTGAATATGCAACAAAGTGAGTGGAAGCTTGAACATTCCGTATCAACATTGCTGCAGTAATCACCAAGTTTTTATATGAACACATTTTTACGAGATTTGGATGTCCATTAACCATTATGATTGATCAAGGTACCCATTTCATCAACGATGCGATTAGATACCTTATTAACCATTTCATCCTTAGACATCCTAATTCTATTGTTTATTATCCCCAAGGAAATGGAGAAGCTGGTCTCAAATGAAGAATAAAGGTTCTACATTAAAACTTTGTGTGGACAAACACATCTAAAAGTTTTCATGTTCACATTTGAGCAACAATTCAAATTTTGGAAAATGAAATGTGTTTTTCATGGGTATAGGGTCCAGCTCCCAAGGGTTAAATATCAATGTGTAACACAAGTGGCCCACCCTTCTTCATAGAAAACTAAATTGCTTTGATCTAGTATGTTTTACTCACACCTGAATGTGGTCCAACATGGATTGACCAAGAGCTTGCAAGGTGTCATTGTGCATCTTTGTACTCTTCCAAAGACTGCTCACCATTTGCTTAGCTGCCAAATCCTCTTCAAGGTCATTGCTTTCAAAGCTTGTGTTGTTTCCAGACTCTGGCACATCTCTTGCAACATTCTCACCGACCAATTATATGCTTTCAGGAATGGATACTTTGGTAGCCTTCTTTTTCAAGATTTCTTTGGTATCTTCTGATTCTTTGACTGTTACTGGATTGCTGGGAACATTTGTGGTCAATTGCCACCACTGCATTGGTGTCTGAAATAAGGTGCTAAGTTCAGTGCTACTTGAGGAAATATCACTATCACTCGCATTTTGACTGCTTCCAGTGTCAACCCTACCATCTTCATTCCCTGGAATCAAAGAATAGACTGCACATAAGGCTCTCCTTTCATTTTGTAATCTTCATTATAGGGCAAGAAACTGACCAAAAGCAAAAGAGAAATAAAGGCAAGGATGCAAGCAATAACAACACTTGTTTAATCCCAACAGAGATAACCTAATAGTGTCAGACGAACTCAAGTCATTGATTATCTGTGAGATTGCTTCCACCCCCTCAACACTAGCAATTGAAGGAGACCTTGGGATAGGATGTTGTGTAAAGTTGTAGTCCCTAAGTGGTCTCCTCTCAGCTTGCATAATTGTTTGTTCCATGTTAGAGTCATGGACATGTACACTCCTAATGACTTCCAATTCTGCTGCAATTTTAGTAAACTCCGTTGAAGACTGAGGATGTGAGTATTCTGGTTGCAGGTCATTGTCCTGCATTTCAAAACTGAAGTTTTGTTTAGAAACAATACGTTCTTGTAACAACAGTTGATTCTCATCATTGCCATGAGGTTCCATCCAATTGCGTACTTCAGAGCCTTTCATTACCAGGTTTGCCACATTAACATGTTGATCAAAGATCTGTAAGGTACTCTCAATAGCATTACTAGCTTCTTCATTCCTTATAAGATACTCTACCATTGTTGGACTTGGACATATGGCTTGTGTTGTACTGAGCAAGTGCACTCCCTCAATGTTCAGAGGTAAAAGCACTCCAGCTTTGGGTCCATCTACAGGCTGGATCTGCAGACAAGGTATATTATGCATCATTTTATGAGTTCTGATGCTATGGCTGCCTGAAATAAGAAACAACATAACATGTGAGCTTTACTTCAGATGGCAACAGCTTTGAGTTATAAGTTGTTATCACAGGAGATGTTTGGTGATGGATGAGCTTCTCCATCTGATCACTTCTTGAATGGTTAAAGCCCCAACTCCCACTTCTATCCCATTTCCAATTTGAATTTTTTGATTTGATGATTCACCTGTTTCACTAGCATTGTCCTTTGAAAAATCATTCTCAAAAGCAAAACCTCTTTCTTGTTTCTTTTTAGCCCCATCACATTTGTTACGGGCAGCCTCTGATGGTAGACCTATTGCACAAATTGCTCATATTAGCTCATATTAGTTGCAGCAATCATGCCAAACAATGACTGGAACAAACCATCCACTTGACCTTGGAAAAAGCATGGAGTTCTATGTTGTAATGATGGGTGATAACACCACCTTAAAATCCATCTATCCATCATCCTATCTTGGAATTCCATTTGTAGGAAGGTGATGACAACATCCAAAGCCCGAATGTGACCAGGGAATCATGCAGAAATGTGGAATCCTGAATACCACACATGACCTACTATGAATATCCATTTGCAAGAAAACCTGACCACACTTCGTGTGCAGAATCAATCCCTTAAGCATCCATCACTTCACCAGATATACACTTTTGTAAGATGGAGTGGGTCCATTTTTCCTCCTCGTATCCTTGAGCTGTAGATCTTTCAAAACAACATCCCCTGTTCATGCCCAGTCAATTGCAACAGAGCAACTAACTACATTATTAGGTCATTGTTTAAACTCTTCATTGCCATGCACTTTGGAATGGTGAACCATTCATTTTCTGAACTCTCTTCCATGGGCAATTAGGTAATGCCTACACAAAGACTAATCAACAAATAATCTTCCTTGTCAAAGATAGTTGTTCAATCTCTACTATTGTAACCAACAGACCATCTGAACTACTTAAATGCAATAGGTGTATTCAACATTCATTGAGCACCTTTCCAAGCACTGATCTTCAACACGTCCACTTACAGTCCCCACACATATTTGCCCAAGTACAAGTAGAGAAGATGGAACACCTGTCACCCAACACAATTGCATCATCTTTAGCTACTTGCTCAATATCCATCTGATTCAATCAACAATTTTGATAGAATTGTCAAGACTTGCTGGCTTCCAAAACCTACAATTTGTGTGGCTAACTCCAATTTCACACTTTTGGCTTGCTCCCAAATTTTGAAACCTAAAATCTTTTTTCCTAGAGTGATATACCAAACTATTACATCCCTTCCTCTGTCCCCTTCAAGTATTAGAATCAAACATGGATCCCACTCTTCCCAACCAACTCTGCCACAATCTCTATCTACCCTGGTGGATCCGAGGAGTGTTGAAATGTTGAAATGGTGGCTGTTGGTTCCTTCATGTCATCAGTTCTTGAAACCTAGAAACAATTAAGCTTAAGAATGTGATTTACCAAGAAAATCTCAAGAGCAATTTCCAGATCCAATTACCTACCAATTACCTATTCAGGGGAGAGACTGATGAAACAATATTACCTACGAGTGTTTCCTTTTAAAGACGTTTTAATGTTTTTTTTCTGACGTCTGAAAAGTCACCTTTCCTGCCAAACACTTAGCATTGTGGTTGACAACAGAGCTCCAGCCCAATGATTTGCAACCTCCTTGACAATCAGACATCATAAACAACTCCTCAAGGGCAGGGGTTGTCAAGTGAAGATCACTCCTCCACCTTAGGGCTGATTGTTCCTATGCCTGAACTCAAACATGCACTAAGAATGATTCATTTGTTCAGATTTTGTGTGAACAACACTTCTACATTCTAATTGTGCACATGTGGCTACTTGTAAGCATAAGAAGATAGACTCTGAGATTCAATTTTTCCAGGTACAAGCTAATAATGTAGGGTTTTTTTTGTTTTATTTTTTCTTCCCTGCAGCAAGAACATTCAATGAGGTACTAGATGTAAATGGAGGAGTTGATACTAGCTAGATGAAAACTATATTCTCCACTATGCACTTGCAGAGAATAGCTGATTTGGTATCGCATTGGTTGCCCCAGTGCTTCTGCAGAAGCTTCTTGGTGTTTGTGTCTTTCAAATCCATCTCAAAGGCACACAATATTTCATCTCTGATCACCAGATATTTTGGATAGATGGAGCTAGTTGCTTGAAATCCAAGGATTAGACGTCGAGCGATAATTTTCATCTTGTGCTATTTGAACCACGTGAGATTTGGTAAGAAAAATCATCAACATTAGATGGCAACATAAAAAGGATATGAATGCATGAAGAACAATTTGGAAAGAGGTCCATTGATTGTACCTTGATGTAGTTCCAATCAACAAAATTTGGAAGTTTCTTTGTAAATTCCATGGCCAGGTGAACACTCTCTGCTAAATTTGTGATTTGCCTTCTTTGTTCATCATTGGCATTTTTGAAATTGCATCAGCTCTTGCTTATTCAAATTGACTTGATCTGCATTAGATTTGAGTGAAATGCTTTCTACAGAAACCATTACAGAGTCAAATTGATTGCATGAACATAGTAACACTGCAACATAACAATCATATTTGTTAGGTTATGATAGGCTACCTTACAATCAGGAGATCCATCTTGTATGTAGTGATCTGTTGGTTTATTTTGTAGGGTCATGACAGTTAAACTTAAGACTATTGGTTTGCCTTACAATGCAAAGACTTAGGCCCATTTTAGACAAGGGTCCAAGGTCCAATTTCCTAGGAACCACTTTGGACTGATTTGAAGCAAATTGAATCCTTGAATTGGACTATACCTTGGTCCCTAGCCTGATTCTTGGTTCTCCAAATTAGGAGCTCTCCTTTTAGCATTGTTTTCTGGTCCGAACCAATTAATTTTCCCTCCAAAACAGGTGCCATGTAGGTTTAGCCTCAACTTGCCACTTTTTGGTCTTGGACCTTCATCTAAAGGTTTTGGGACCAATTTAAAGCTTTTGACCAATGAGATTGCTTGAATTCATTGGTCCCTGGACCTTGAACCCTTGTCTAAAGTTGCCCTTAGAAACATTTAGTGATAATAAAGGATTATTACAATCTCTCTGTTTTTGGTTCTTTGTCTATCCTTTTAAGCTTTCATGGTATTGGAACAATTTCATCATAAATACATCCTTCCTTGAAGGAAGAATGTCCAGAATGGAGCAATATTAAATTCATTCATAAAGCCTTGATGATTTGATATAGATTTAAATACTTGGGTCAACGTTCAAGTATTACGAATCTTAAGTTGACAATTTAATTGAAAATGTCAACAACAAACACAAGCAATTTGAAAATTAAAGCTTAAACACAAGCAATTTGAAAATTAAAGCTTATTCAACTGAAAGGCTAGGGGTACTAATGTAGAGTACCATAATGGAAATGTTCCTCTGTAAGAGCGATAATTTCAGCATTATAGAAGGAACCGATCCTAATCTTGGAACATGACACCAAACTGCTCTCAAAGTGTGGACTTTGAGAGATGATACAACGTTGTGGGGATGTTCAAGTACAAATGCTAGATTTACTTGCTTGAGGTTTACAATGTTATTTGTCACAAAAATTAATTTATCCTCTTTTACAATCTCAACAAATGTCTGGCCTTTAGTTGTTTCATTGTTTTTTGAATTTGAACTTCCTTTTGGACTACATCAGAAACTTATTAAATTTTATAGGAATGTATAAATTTTGTAAGAAATTCAATTTTTATAAGTTCATATAAAAATCACACAAATTCTATGCTATGATTAATATGAATAATATTTGTATGTAGTAATCAATATTATATCAAAAAATTACAATATCACAAAATTTTAATAAAATCTATGCGGAAATTGTAAAAACAATATGTTCATGTATCATTCATAAGCTTTAAAATATAAAAAAGACACAAAAAATATTTATATATATTATTTTTGTATAAATAACGCATCTTTTTTATTTGTGATGTTTTGATGTGAAATATATATGATTTATATTTTAATTAAATTTATATAATTATCATGATATAATTTTGATTAAAATTATGCAATTTTTATGTATTAAACATGAATATTCACATATATCATTCAAAAACAATGTTTCATTTGTTTGAATATTTAAAATATAAAATATGTACAAATATTATACATATTAACTAGAACACAAAATTTGTGCAATTTTCGTATGAACCTATGGAAATCAGATTTTGCAAAAATTTGTACCAACTTATGAAGCTTAATAAGTTTTTGATGTCAATGGAGGAAAAAACAAAAAAATCATCAAACATGTTTACAATCCATAGAATATATAAAAAAGATTAGGGATTCCAAAAACAAATTTGAATTAACCTTGATGGTTGTGGAAATTATTTTTTGTTTGTTGATCAATTTGCAAACTTTACATAAATATTTGTAGTTTTCTTGCTTGGGCTTTGAGATGCTACCCACTACCAATGATGATCAACTTCTTATGTTTTCATATTGTTTTCAATAGTTAATTATTATTTATGTCAAATGTCAAATTTAATTTGAATTAATATAAAATATTATGGACCTGAAAAGGCACATGTTAATATGTTTTTGATGACCATGGAACATGGTTTCTATTTATTAATATTGTGATATAAAATATTTTGGCGATTTTTCCAAAAAATAGCAAAATTAGTTTGAATTGACACTAGAAAAAAACAAATTTACCAAAATGTTCACAAATTTTTGGACCAAAAAATGTCAAAAAAAGAGAAAAAACTCATTAGTTGGGTCTGGATTAATTATCTATTTATTTCACGATTCTCATATGTAAGCCAATATTATTATTATTTGTTTTCTTATTTATGAAATTAATAGATGAGGATAATTTTGTAGATGCTCAGGGCAAATTCAATAGTAGATACATCAAATGAGTGAAAATAAATTGTAAACAAAAATCAAGCCAAAAAAAAAACTGAGATGGTTTCGTCTATTTAAATGTTTTTAAATCCAAAAAGGGATTAAATGGGAATTAGGAAGTAGGACCAAAATTTGGACGGTATAGATCTGATCCGTTGTCGCAGATCCATTTCCCGCCAAATCCAACTACAGCAGAAAGTTAAAACCCTAAACGACCGACACACCCACCGCGCGGTTAATAAGGTCATGTCCATTACTAACTTAGTGACTACGTCTTCTTTGTCATCTCCAAACCGCGCGGTTTGGTCCGCGGTCGTGCGTCTCCTTCCATTCTCATGCCCTGAAGAGCTTTTCACGTGAGATTTGGTGCCATCGATCCCGTTCGCTGCCTCATTTCTTCGCTACTTTCTACGTGAGCTCTCTGTCTCTCACGGTGTGGAGGTAAGCCACGGTTTCTATTTTCGATTCTCTTTCTTTTTAGCCATTTTTTGTTTCGTTTACTGTTCTCTGCAGGAAGTGGTGTTCCAGGGAGTAATCAGCGCTTGCGGTCCCATTTGTCGTCCTCTTCTCCATCTTTTCGGGCCTTGATATCCTTGGATTTTCCTTCTAGGATAATAGCCAATTTGAATGTTCCGTGTGCATGTTTTTGTTTATCTCTGTTGTCTCATTTCTTTCACGCGTGTTGGCTTGTGTTTAGCGCCTACTTTCCTCACTCGCTTTCGGGAGGACGAGACGCCATGGTTTTCTCGCCCAGATACTTTTCCGTTTCTTGAGAACATGCGATTTCGGGGATCGCTTCTCTGTGTACTTCTCGTGTATTGAGAGAAGCAATGGCGGATCGCACGCGTTCCTTACCGATGGATTCGGGTCTGCAAGGGCGAAGTTCGAAAAGGGCGAGGACTAGCGCCAGCAGGTGCAATTCGCACCATCCCTCTCCTACTTCAGCTTGTTCCGTTTTCTCTTCTCTAGTGCACAACACAAAGTTGCATTAGGTCATAGCTCGAAGAATTTGCAACGAGCCAGAAGGATCTATTTGATAGAAGAGATGATGTCCACCCAGCTTAGAGCATTGGTTTTTTAGTCGAGCTTCATGTAGTCGAGGCGTTAACAGAAGTTTGGGCACAATCCTTGATGCTATCATCAATATGTGGGATTCTCCATAGTGAATTTCATCAGTCTGTCCATACCACATTGTATTTGCTATGCTAGTCTTACTGTAAGGAATTGAGAGACACCTCTGGCAAAATCTGGGCTGTCACTTTCTATTTGCAGCGACTAGCAACTATACATTCCTCCAGCATTGCTGTGGAAAACCCTAGATGAGACCTTGGCATGAAAGATCACATAAGTAGTTGTTGCCTCTCAGATTTAGCATACATTTCTTTTTTCCTCAAAGAAGCACTGGCTTGTGCTGAGCTCCATATTGAAATGGAATGATTGTGTGCATGACACAGGTCTGGAGATAATTTTGTTCCAGGAAACATTGTAGAGATTGAAGTTCACAACTTCATGACCTATACTCATCTGAAATCAAAGCCAGGGCCTCGCCTCAACCTTGTCATAGGACCTAATGGCACAGGCAAAAGCTCTCTTGTTTGTGCCATTTGCATTGGACTTGCTGGAGAACCAGCAGTAATCATCTCCACTCTCTCTCTCTCTCTCTGTCTGTGTCACTTCATGTTTTCTGATTCAGTGATGATTCTCTTCTGACTTGCTCCAGAAACTTCTAGGGCTGTGACAATGTGTGGTTTCCTAAAAATAGTTGTCCATCTACAAATCTCCTGAACTTCATAAGATAGTTTGAGGGGCCATCTCTACACATCTTTGCACCTGAATTCTGCACTACTATTTCCTGCTGTATTGGCTGGACTCAGATATGGACTTAGGGTGAATGCCTGTCTTAACTACAAATTGATGTAGAGAAAGAGTAGCCCAATTTTCCATGTGAGTTTGTGGCCAGAAGAGGGGTGTTGTCCAGATATAGGTGAGATGCTGGGGATTACTTCCATATGTAGGAGAGCCCCCTTGCAAGCTTCAAGAAGTCCACCCTAACTGTGATCATGCTGAGTGCAAGTTTTATTGCCTGTTGTCATCGCAAGCACAGCCTTCATTCACTTGATAGGTTGCATATCTGACGATGTTGATAGTAGCAGAATGAAAGCTTAAGATTTATGTGCCTCAGGTGTCTTCTTACATGCATACAGCTTCTTGGAAGGGCATCTAGCATTGGTGATTATGTGAAACGAGGAGAGGAGTCAGGATGGGTCAAAGTATCTTTGTGTGGTCATTCTCCTGGACAGACCATCAAAATCACACGCAAAATCAACAAGCAGAGCAAATCAGAATGGATTATTGAGGGTACATTGTTATTGCCATGTTATACATCTCCTTCTCTGTAAAATGGTTGATTTAGGTTTCCCTACTGTCGATAATTGACAATATTACAGTCTATCACTATGATGAACCTCAACTCTACATTAATTCTAACTGAATTTTGTTAGTGTGGAACCTTCAGACAGAGGAGTATCCCGAACTGCATTGAAAAGAGAAGTCCTGGATCTTGTTCAACAGTTCAACATCCAAGTCAACAACTTGACTCAGGTTCTTCTCATGACCATGCGCATACCTATCTTTTGACAGGTCACAATTGGAATTCGTGGCATAGTTTGCAAGTGTGAACCCTTTTTTGTGGCTGCAAACCTCTCTATTCATCAACAAACTTAAACCCAGTCTTGATGCAAGGAGCAATAACTAGTTGTGTGTTCTTGCAAGTCAGTTTCTTCCACAAGACAGGGTGTGCGAGTTTGCCAAATTGACACCTATCCAGCTTCTAGAAGAGACTGAAAAAGCAGTGGGTGACCCAGAGCTCTCAGGGCAACACGCTACACTCATCAAGAAGTCTGAGGAACTGAAGCATATTGAAACTGTGAGTGGTCTATCTGATCCTTTATTCCTGCATTAAAACTTGAATCCTTTGCCTGGCTCATAGTTGACAGCTAACTAACCAAATATAGAAATCATGTTGATTCTTGACTGGCAGACAGCTTAGCAAGCAGGCAGGGGAACACTTCCTAGAGCTGAAATCCATGAGTCTAAGGATCTGTTGACCATGATGCCTAGCTAAGCTAGTCAGCAAGGTATGCAGGAAGCATGGCTTGCTGGCCTTGACATGATACAGTGTAATGATGTGCCATCTTCAAACTAGCAATGGTCTCTTCATCTTATCATAGTAGATGGGGAAGACACAGCAAGAATGTTCCCTTCTTTAGACTTCTGAGGCTGTAGAAACAGCACCCAGCCTTTAATTCCTCAGTCTGTGCTGGTCCATCTTCCTGCCTAAGGCTGTGGAGTCATCCTACATTGAATCTTTCTAGTGCCATTATGAGTAGGTGACAAGCAAAAGATCTAATGTAGTGGTGCTGGAAGTTACACAAAGGTAACTAGTGAATTATTTGGAGGATAATATGCACATCTGCTTAGCAGATTTTGTTGAAGGAAAGTAGCATATGCCATGGCAAGGAGGAGTGGATCTGATGGTGGTTGAATTGAGACATAGCTCTATCTGAAGGCTTATGAGTACTTGCAGATCTTGCCCTTATCAAAGTGCTCATTTTTTACTTTCCACTTGATTCTTCAGACACTTAAGCAGCATGCCACTACATTGGAGCATTTGAAGGCCAATAATGCAGACCTTGAAAAAGATGTGCAGCGTGTGCAGGAAAGAAAAAAGCTTCTTGAGAAGGTAACTGTTCCCATGTCTTAAAACAGCCTATAGCCACACTTTGTCATTAACTTTCTGGGGATGATCATAAATCCTTCTTGAGAAGTCAAGTTGCTATGAAGGTCTCTAATGCAGACTGCTGTGAAGTAATTGATTCCTGTGTGACTCAGGGAGGGCTGTGACAGCAAAGTCAAATTGTCAGATTCTTTGGCCAATGAATCCTTGAACATTTTTTTCCTTGCTCATAAGTTTGCTTCCTAGCACAAGCCTTCAATACATGATGGCTGTTGATCTGAATGTAGGCTGAGAATCTAAGGAAGAAGCTACCCTGGTTAAGATATGACCAAAAGAAGAATCAGTATAATACTGTGAAGGAAATGGAGAAAGATGCAAAGAAGCGAGTTGATGAAGTCACCAAAGTGATTGTGGCACTCAACACTCCACTTGGGTGAGGTCATTCTTGTCCCCAAAAGATCATGATGTTAACCTTTTCCATGCTGTTTCTCTCATTTATTTTTCCTCTCTTCTTGTTTAGGTTCTTCTTTCCTTTTGGTCCCCTTTCTCTTTCTTTTTCTCTCTTTTTGTGTTCCTATTTTCTTTCTTCATGGTTTCTCTGGTCGGCTCTTCTTTTGGGTTTTGTTGAACTAGTCAGTGTCATGGCCAAGTTTTTCCACTGCTGCCACTCGTGTGACAGAAACTCAGTATGTCGGTTAATTTCTGACATCAACCACCACCCACTGCTGAGAGCTGATGAAGTCAGCAGTGATGTTATTGTGGCTGGTCAATACCATTTATGTTGCTGTTGAAGGTCCCTGAACATGTGTGTGATTGTTGCTGTTGTCTAAAGTGGTTCTCAATTTCAGTCTTGGAATTTTTTTGTCTCTGTCCTTTAGGGGTGGGTTTCTTCTTTCTGTTTGTCAATATATGTCCCTACTATCAGGTCATCTCTCAATTCTGTTCTTTTTGAATTGATTGTGCATGGAGAGGTTCTTACTACATATGAAGACATTTTAGTAGGATCCACATTTTAAAACCTTTTTTTTCCCCAGTAAAATGTTGCATTCTTTGTTACATATAAGTAACAAATAAGATTCTGAAGAGGGATGGGATGTTTTGTAAATCCCCTGCCAAGATGAACCTGAAGTCATTCAGCTTGTCGTCATCCAAAGAGCTGTGTGCAATAGGCAGATACAGGGATGATTTTTAAGTCAGTACTGCACTGTGGCCTAACATCTGTGTGCTGTCCTTAGAAAAGAGCATTGACCTGGAGCTTCAATGCAGGATGCTGAGAAAAAAGAGGTCAGAATTGGAGACAGCCTCCAAGAAGTTCCTTGATGCAAATGTGCCATTGGATAAAAGACGACGTGAACTAGTAGAAGAAGAGCAGAAAATGGTATGCAAATTTTCAAATCAGCTAGAGTGAAGAGTCCCACAATCAGATACTAAGCTTATCATTATGCACAGTGACAAGTTCATGTGTGTGGCTGAAAATGTAATTGTTAGGCATCATAATCTATTTTCTCTAGACTGAGTTTGTGGATATAGTGAATATGCTGCACATCAGAGTTTGCAGCTGGTCCCCTGCTACGTCTTGAGAGTGCATGTCTCATTCCTTTCAGGAGTTGATTCAGTAATCTCCCATGTTGCTAGTTCCTGAATGTTCTGTTCCAGTTCTGGAATAGTCTCTAGATGGTCTAGTTTAGTGTATCTCAAAGTGGTGCACAGCTTTTTTTTGTCCCATGGTAGGGCTGTTTAACATAATCTGAATCTCTCTGAGCACATTTTATCAATCCTCACTGCTCAATTTAAGTTCTCAACTTAGATCTGATGAACAAAAGCTTTGCAATGGGATACCTTTTCAATGTTTTAGGGTGAACAAGTGAGGTCAAAGGCAAGAGAAATTGCAGAGGTGCACAGGCGTGAGGCTACTCAGCAAGAGAAGATTACAACTGCAACAAGAGAGCTTGCAGAGGCTGAGGCAGAACTAGCCGACCTTGGAGTTTATGAACCCCCCAAAGAGGAAATTGTAAGTCATTTTGAAACCATGGTGTTGTATTCAAGAACCCTGCACTGGGTTTTCCACTTCTGAGAATGGAATAGGTGGCTGTCCTGATTGATGATGGGAACTGAAAGAGGAGTTTTAGAGCTGACTAAAGGGAACAGAATTCTGCTTAGGAGAAAGTTTGTGATGTCTTGTGAAACACAAAGAGCTGCTGGAATATGTTCTTGCTGGACTTAATCCCTGAATGCCTGATTGGCTGAATTCAGTTGGAACATCTCAGTTCAACCTAAATTGTTCCCCATGTATATTTGTTTCCAGAATTTTGATGTTCCATAGGAAGGTGGGAAGAAGACATATGAAACCCTGGTATGGCAGGAAGTGCTCTCTGTGGCCTTATATGTGAGACCATTAGTGTTGCTCTTTTTGTTGGATGCAATGTGCTTTACAATCCGTCAATGTGAGACTCTGTGTTGGGATGTTTCAGCAAGAATTGGGAGCTAGAATCCGGGAGTTAGAATTGGGTGTTGCTGATCGGAGAAACCAAAGGCAGGAAAGGGAAGCTGTCCTGTCACAAAAACGGGCTCGTCGAGATCAGTGTGTTGGCAGGTTGTTGATCCATACCCTTCATGATTGTACTCAACTTGGATGGGTGTGTGAAGGGAAAGGGCTGGCACTGTGATTTGAATGGTGGTCAGAGTTCTGTTCTGAGGTTTTCCTGGATTCATTATTTGCAACCTTTGTAGTGGTTCATGCTGCATTACTTATGTTGCTCTCTAAGCTATTTCCAAACAGGCTGCAAGAAATTGATAATGTGAAAACCCGACTTCTTCAAGCTTTGAAAGACACTGGTGCACAGGGTGTCTTTGATGCCTACCACTGGGTGGAAAGCCACCGCAATGATTTCCAGAAGGACGTCTATGGCCCTGTCCTTCTTGAGGTTCTAATCAAATCTTTCACTTCCAGGTCCTAAATTTGCAGAAGATACAATATTCCCCAGGAGGATCTCACTTTCTGGTCCATTCTTTCCTTCATGCTACATCTTCAAGTGTCTTGTCTAAAATCATGCTGGAGTCATCACCTGCAGGTTAACATTGCAAACCAGGAGTATGCGAAGTATGTGGAAAATCATGTTCCTGGCTACCTTTGGAAGGTGAAAATTTCAGATGAATGTTAACTGAGAAGCAGATGATTTTCTTCCTGTTACTCAACTATGTGTCTTGAGTGATAGCCAACATCATGACTGAGTCTTCCTATTCCTTGCATAAATGTGGGAGAAACTTAGGATGCAGATGTCTGTATAAGGGTTTGCGTGAAATGTTGACTGATTATTACATACATCTCTATACCCACCATCATGAGCTGATGTTGTCAGTGGGTAGTCATGGCCGCTCATCACTGCTATTTGTGATGAAGTTGATGGACTAACTCCTTGTGTGTGACTTTCATAAGGTTATGATAATGCTCATATTGTGTTACCTTCAAAGTGTCATTGTTGTGGAGATTTCTCTGCAATCTCATAGATATGCCAGCCAAGTAGTATTTTTCCCTAGTTGTGTATTTTGACAACTATATGAAGTTCTGATCTGTTTCATGTATTTGTACAGGCCTTTGTTACTCAAGACACTCATGACCGAGATCTTCTCCAGCAGAACCTCCAAGGCATGGGTGTTCCTATCATTAATGCAAGGGACACAAATAATCAGAGAGCACCTTCAGTCACATCACAGGTAAAGAAAGTTCTTCTTACATGGATGCACTTACAAATTTTGACGTCCTTGAATTTAGCCAGTTCAGAGGCTCAAGCATTTGATGAGTTTATTAGTTTAGTCATTTGTCACTTTTTGAACATGAATAGAGGTGGTCCTGGTAACATTCTGACTTTTTCATGCCTAAAATCACCAGATGCAGGAAGTGGGAATTGTGGCCAGGCTTGATGAAGTCTTATCTGCGCCTGAGGTTGTGAAGCATGTACTTATTGGGCAGGCAGCCCTGGATCATTCTGTGAGGAATCATGAAACCTGTTCTGATGTTCTTTTTTTTAGTTCTGCTTTCAAGCCCATGTTCTATTTTATAGTAGAGTCTCAATGACAGAATGTACTCATCTCATTCCATGCGGAGGCTGTAGATCCTGTTGGATACTGATTGTGTCAAAGCTCCCACCAGGGAATGAAGCTCAATCCCAATAGTCATGATTTGGTTTCTCCTACCGAGCCTGAGATATGCCTATAAGACTAGTGCCAGGCAACACATCATTCAAGAGATGTTGCTCAACCGAAAGACAATGTCTACTGCTTTACCCAGCTGGTACTCTAGCCATACTAGACAGTAAATGCAAGTTGGCCTTACTGGTGTGAGCAAACAGGAAATCCCTACCACTAGAAGCAAGATTTGGTTGTCGAGGAACTCCTCCACTTGGAAGGATTCATGCTCTCTGAGTAGCCTAAAGAGATCAGGCAGGGGATTGTTGGGGTCCCTGAGATGTGATTTTTACACCTTGAAACTCTGTGACCTTACTGCTTCTCTTGCGGATCTGGCAGTTCATAGGAACTTCTCAAGCTAATCACAGAGCAGATGAAGCCTGTGCCCTGGGCATCAGGGACCTGTGGACACCTGAAAACCATTACAGGTGGACTGCATCTCGATATGGAGGTCACATCTCTGCAAGTGTGAACTCCATCAGAGATTCCCGGCTTTTCTCAAAAAGTACGATGGTCAGCTTGCACCTTCCTACTCTAGTGTTTCTTCAGTTGGTGATGTACCAGTCTTCTTCTCCAACACAAGGAAGTTAAGAGGAAGTATGAATTGATTTGACCTGTGTATGACATAGATGTGGATGCAAGGCAAAAAAATGAGCTGGAGCAACAAAAAGCAGAAGTGGATCAAGTCATTGCACAAACAGAACATGAAATTAAAGCACTTAACAATGAGTTGCGGGCTCTGGAGGACAATGCATCAAAACTCCACAAGCAAAGGGTGTGTCTCTTATACATGTAGGGATAGGTGTAATCATGATGATTGGATTTGTTTTCCATTTCCTTTTCTGGGGATGTTGAGAAGCTAGCTCTCAAAGTCCTCTGAGTATTCTTTACTGATATGAGTATAAGCTGCTACTAATGAGCAGCTTGTCCTGTGGTTCCAGGAGGAGTTCATCAACCGGGTGAAACTTGAGAAAAAGAAGCGAACAGATTTGTCTTTCAGAGTAGGTCAGCACCTGTACTGATAGCACTTCTGCCTTACTGAATTAATAACTTCCATGTCTGCTGTGTATTGTTTAGTTAAGATCTTATGTGGCTGGATTTGAACTGGTGAGTTCCAGAGCAGCGCAAAAGGAAATTGGAGTCATTCAAGCATGAAGAAGATTGTAAAAGTGCTGAAGACCGCCTTTATACAGATATCAAGAAATTAAATGAGAGGCGCAAAAACAATATTTTGCAGATGAAGGTACACATACAGATTTGAATGCATGCTCAGCAGCTCTGACAACCATGTTTTTTTTCCATCATTGCGCTACAAATGTTGACATGTCAATGAATGGTGATGACCCCTTGAGAGATTCACTTTGAAATATGATAATTTTTTGGCTTGCCAAATCCTTGCATTTGCAGGATGTCCTTATGTTGGCTGGCAAGAATCAGATTAGTTACGCTTCTCGCCATCTTTCATACTTGGAGCTAGATGTGAAGGTGAGTTACATTTCATGTTTTTCGCATCTTGCCTGAAAACTATTGAAGGTATCTAGTATCTAGACCAAACAATGTCATCACATGTTTTTTCACTCTCTTCTCTCTGCAGGTCAGGGAGATGGAGAGAGACCTCAAGACACAGGAGCTGCGAGGCATTGATTGTCAGCGAGTGTATGATAATTGTAAGTATATGTCCTAGGAAGTGCACAAGCACATCATGAGCTGCAGACATTTTTTTTATTATACACCTGACTCCAAGGAACCATTCTCAATCAAATGGCAAGTAGAGGAAAAAGCTGTGGAAGTGCAAACAGTTCAATCTGGAAGAATTTCCCAAATGAACCATGCAATCAACTACTCAATGATGAACTCATGAAATTCTAGAGCTGGATATATTGATTTGAATTTCAATCACGGAAGACTATTGAAGACTATGGAGCAGAATTCAACCAAAAGTGAAATCTTGAATGGATCCTCCCTGAGTTTCACAAAGTCCAGTTCAAGATACTTGAAGCTTGTATACTATGTCTTGGAATTCTGAAGCATGTATGATAGACCATACAAGTGGATAGAGCCATCTCTCTATAAGCAGCTTATTGTCTTGCTATCTCACCTATTACAGGCAAAAGGGAGACTGAACGGTGTAGAGGAGAACTAGCAAGTGCAAAGGAGGCTGCTGAGCAAGTTGCTGTGATCACAGCTGAGCTTCAAGAAATGTTCAGAGGGGTACTAAACCATACTGGAATCTTTTGCTCCATATTATCAACTCATGGAGATTACCTTTTGGTACTGTAATACTTGCCTTCCCAAGTTCAGTTATTTGAATCCATCCCCGGATTTTTTGATACTGTACAGATGCCAGAAACAGTTGTGGAGGTGGAAGATGCAATCAATGAGGCAGTTGCTGAGGCCAATGCCGTTCTCTGTAACAACCCAAATGTTCTGGAGGAGTATGAAAGACGATGCAAGCAGGTCTCCTGCACTTTCTTTCTGATATTTTCTGTGATAGATCCTAATTTTAGTGCCCTTCTCTGTGCAACCCTCAGGGGACTTCCTCTTACAGTATTTTGTATAGTGGATGTGTGAGCAGTCGAACAGGCAACCATTTTCATTTGTGCTTTCAGGTTTCCAAGGATATCATTTATTTTAACTTTTCTGCTCTCTGAGCTGTAAACAACCTGTAGTACTAGAGTCTGATCGTAGTGGTTCTTCTTCTTCTTTTTTTATCATTTCATTATATCAAGTCTATTGATTGTTACTGTGTTCTTCTGTCCTCTTTCCATCAAGTGGACAGTAGTGGTTTTCAAAATTTGTTTGGAGAACTCATCAGAGTTTCTTTATCTGGATTCAGATTTCAGCCCTGGAAGAGAAGATGAAAGAGGAGAATGAAGAGCTGCAAATCCATCTGTTGGAGATTGAAAGTCTCAAGGTAGATGATCTAAACAGTCACCACTCCTGCTTCATGACCAATGCCTTGTGTGGCCTGTTTTTTTGAACTGATAACACAGGTTCAAAACAGACCTCATTTTTGCCATGAGAAGCTGTGGGGATGTTGATTGGGTCTGTGAATCTGGTGCAGGCAAAGTGGCTGCCAACTCTGAAGTTGCTAGTTTCGAAGATCAATGATACTTTTAGTAACAACTTCAAAGAGATGGCAGTTGCTGGTGAAGTCTTACTTGGTATGTGACATTGATGACCACCTTTGTAGAGACACAGCAGAGATTGATTCCAGATCTCAAAACTTGTGCTGCTTGTGCTCTGAGTGGAATGGACATGAATGCTTCTGAATGGGGTTTTCAACACTTTTCTGACTGTACAGACGAGCATGGCACCAATTTTGACAAATATGGCATTCTCATCAAAGTCAAATTTAGGTAATATACTTGGCAACTTGGAAGTAGATGATATGCCAGATTGATACACAAAAGTCTAGGAAGTCTGCACATGCTTGTGTTCTCAACTGACAACTATTCTTTTGTTTAGCCCAATGTGAGGACTGAATTTCCTTCTTGACTCCAATTATTGCCATATTGTGTTCAATTTGGTTGCAAGCATCTTATTGAGCTTACTGTTATTGAGTTATCTTGTTCACTTGGTCGTTTGTTTTGTTTTTTTGTGTGCAATTTCTTGTTGCTCTCCCCCTTCAGGTCTTAAGGTGTCAAACTGACCTCTGGGAGTGTATGAGGATGCAGAGAAACAGGAGAGTTGCAGGTGCTCAGTGCTCACCATCAATCTGGGGGGGTGAGCACCAATGTCTTTGCCCAGCAATTCAGATCTTGGATGTTGGATTTGAATTGTTTGACATTAAACTCGGAGAGTGATTTTTCATTCCGCATTTTCCTTAATATTCTGCTGGGTTTAATATTGACAAATTGAACATGTTTGTACTTGGTGAAACAGGAGAGATCAGTGGCAACCATCTTGTACTTGGTTTCACTTCAGGATCTCACCCATTGTCCTTTCCGGGTGGTGGATGAAATCAACCAAGGTAGGCTGACTATTCAAAGACAATTTGACATCTTATCTTACACTGTTCACAGCTCTACCACCCTGACAAAGTAAAAGTAATTGTTGGCAGTCATAGATCATTTTCTCAACTCTGGTTCTTTCAACTCATGTCAGACAACTGAGCAACTGGAGTTGTTGAGGCTGAAACCATTATTCAGAGCTCCTAGAAAAACTGTGTTTTGTGATTGCAGGCATGGATCCTCAAAATGAGCGCAAAATGTTTCAACAACTTGTCAGAGCTGCCAGCCAGCTGAATACCCCCCAGTATACATCTATCACACTCTAATTTATTTTTCAGTCTCCATCTTTACTGCTGACAAGCTGTTGGACTAAGATGAAAGTGGCCTTTAAAATTTCATTGGCTGTGCAGATGCTTTCTCCTCACTCCAAAGCTACTTCCAAACTTGGAGTATACAGAGGCATGCACCATTCTTAATGTCATGAATGGTCCTTACATTGGGGAAGCCGCCTCAGGTATGTTTCCATGTATTCATGATCAACTTTTTAAAAAACTGCTGGTGTTAAGAGTGCCATGAAGCATTGGCTCGCAGTCTCCAAGTTCCTTCCAGTATTGAATGAAATGGAGTAGTATTACAATGTTTTGTTTTGTGAATTTGTGCAGTTTGGAAGGATGGCGTATCCTGGGCTGTGTTGTCACAGACAGCAGCCCATTGACTGTTCCCACAAACATGGGGAGCTGAGTAGGTCGAACAAATGTAAATTTGAAACATACCCATGGATGTGTAGAATTCAGGGCCGCCTCTCTTGGACTTCACTGTTATATCTTTAGGAATTCAGTTCTGGGTTTAGAGATTCTGTTCTTGGATTTTTCTGGCATTTGACACATAGTTGGATGAGGAATTCTTAATGGGATTCTGTAACCATATTTACTGACATATTCATGGCATGATGATACCGGAGAACAGGGACAAGGAGCAAGTCCAAGGTTAACTTGTCTAAATTGGTTCATAGTATGAGGTGCATATTTGTGCATTTCTTGCATGCATGTATTAGTATGGAAAATCATCCTGAGAACGATGTTTTGTTTTCTGCAAAAGAATGTTCCAGCCATAGATTTTTCATTTGCATTCTCTTGGTTTCTTTTAATATCATGTGGGGGCTTCCTCTTCAATTGTGTGATGCTCTCTTGCAAATGAAATTGTACAGTCTCCTGGGGCTAGAGGCAATGTCAGTTTTTCCAACTACTAAATGGAACATTTTTCCAGAGTGATGTATCCCTAGAATCAATTTGTGCTTGTCTTTTTATGTTGGAAAATTTTCCTATGCTGCTGTTCAAATGTTTGATTGTGCATCATGGCTTTAATCAAGGCAATTTGTCTCACTTCACCTTTGGTTCTTTGTCATGTTCTTCTATGGGGGCCTAAGCCCCATTTGCTGGTTTAAAGAAAATACACTTAAAAACGTGGAGTAAAAAAGGCAACATTGTTGATGAAAACAACTTGCTAAAAAGTGGTAGAAGCAATTTGAAATGTAGGCATTATTAGGGTTGAGATGAAAAGCCTGTTGAATGCAATAGGAGAAGAGTGAACATGTCTCATGACAATTGGAAATATCTTGCTGACATGAAAAAAAAAGATACATGAAAATTGTGGAAAGAAATGAAATAGAACAATTAAATCCAATTACTTTTACATGGAGGGAAATTTGGCATTATATTTAACAAAAATTGACATCGAACCTGAAGATGAAGATTCTCTTCTTCAGTCATAAAACTCCTTAAGTCTCTTCCAATACGCCTAATTTGTTGATGCAACTATGTACTACCAAGAATTGTTCCATCGGTGATTATGTTCTGGAGTGAAACATCAGTGGTGGGTGGGGTAATGGATGTGTGTTGTTCAATAGTGGTTAGGCTAGTAGAAGGGCAAGGTTCGCTTGGAGTGGTAGTTTTTGATGTTAAATCACCGGTGCAAAGATCAACATGCCCAGATGCTCGTTTGTTTGAAGGTCGTCCGTTGTGAAATACAAATGGTTTAGGTATTGTGTATTGTCGTTTGGTCTTCGCAAACACCTATTGACAACAACCATGTATGATCTTAGCTCAAATTTGCAAGCATGAAATCATGACTTTGATGCGATAATATAGATTCTTTCAGAAATTTCCTTATGGTACTATTAAAAATAGAATTTTTGTGAGTGGCAATAGCAATATGATACTTATGATTTAAAGCTAAATTGAATAAACTTGATTCTTGAGACTGGTAATTAAGATTAGAGACGTTGAAAAATCTAACAATGCTTCAACTAACATGAAATAGAGGAAGCTGACCCCAATTAATGAATTGAAGAAGATTAAAAACAAAACGCATTTGAACCACGACTAAAATCACATAAAGGTATAGCAACCTTCAACAATGACAAAGATGGTAGTGAGCAACTACTATAACATCTTCATGATATTTTGGCAAATTGTGGAGGTCAATGACATTGATCAACCAATTTGTATTGAGTTTTTGTCACAATGTGGTGATGTGTATTTTAGTGAAGCTTAAAAAGAAAAGAGAAACCGTATATAAACAAAATTGGGGAGGAAAACAACAAGAAAAGAAAAATATATAGAGAAACATAAATATTTAAGACCATGATTTTTTAAAGACAAAGTAGGTTTTGAAAAGTTCCTCGTAAATAGAATTAAAAAGTCATCCATGTTATCATCTTGAAGATTCCATGAGCAAAGCCACCAAATATAATTTTATTTTTGGAAATAAACCCTTTTTCATTTAACAAATAATTGGACTGAAACATTTATATTCAAAAGACGAATTAAGCTTGCCATTTCAACTACAAAAAACTCATTTGAACTATAAAGCTTTAAGAAACTATAAAACCAACTTTTGACTCCTCCAAACTTGGCAACATTTGAAATATTGGAATCCATGAGGCATGAAAACTATATACATATTAACATGTGGCCAACTAAGAATTAATGTTTCAAATGTCCATGTTTAAGATTTTTTATTTTGGAGTATTGTCAAATAAAAGAAATTGTAATAGAGACCATTACAAGTATAGTAAACCCTTAAAAGAAAATAAGGTCAATGCCATCAACAATAAAGTTTTTCTCTGGATATGTGAAGCAATCAAATACTAAGATGCCAAGAATTATTCAATCCTCTACAAATAATAAATAAATAAATAATACATCATCATAAGATTATCCAAAAAATTGAGCTCATGCTTGAGAAGGTAGACATTAATTAAAAGTATTTCAAAATTCAAGACCCATAATTTCCAAATGTGAGGAAGAAATGATTTATTAAAACTACAACCAAGAAGAGACTTTTCATTTCATCATCAATGTTTTGTTATGGTCATAAATTCGGACTAATATCAAATCAAAGAGAATTAACATCATCTTATAACAACATTTTTAACATTTATATTCTAACAACATATCAATTCATTGGCAAGCATGAAACTCTATCCAACCTTAAAGAGACTAAGCAACAATCTAAACTACAACAACAATTATACACATGAATGTTCAAAACATTTGGGCAAAGTTCAAAACGGAACAATTCCCTCCTTCCCCCCCTTTTCTCTCTTATAAAACAAATTTAACTAAACACAATATTCTTTTCCTTTGGAATCAACAAGGTTAATGTTCCCATTGAAATTTCAACTAAATTAAATTTGGTCAAATTGAATTCAACCAAATTATAAAAATTCAATTATGAAAAGGCAAATGTTAATTTTCCTTTTCATATATATGTAGATGGGTTAGTGAAAGGAATGAGGTAGTTAAGTAATTTATAGAAAATTTTCATAATTATCAAATGGACAATAGTTAGAATTGTCATAGTGATGACCATTAATGGACTTTATACATGTTTCACCCAAACAAGTTCCAATTATGTTCCCATATGGTTTTCAATAGTTTCATTATTAAGTATGTCAGATCTCAAAATGGTGTTTTTCATGTCCATTTTCATCATTATAAACTTCAAAGAGGTAGACTATTAAATTAGTTTAATATACATAACATATACATGAAAAGTCACATGTTAATTTGCCTTATCATATCCATGTAGGGGAAAGGAGTGAGGTAGTTAGGCTTGAAACAAGAAGGTTTGAATGGCACAAATAGACACACATTATTTTTTTCTATTATCTAGATGCTTTAGGACTTTCAACATCAACATTTATGGTGTCATCCACTCACATTCTTGACTTCATCATTTCCTCTCATTGGGTGAAGATCAATGTCAAACATGTTTCAAAATATTATGTTTTGTTTCAAAAAAACTAATGATAATGGGAAAGCTCAATCATGATGTCAATTAAGTAACTATGTGGGAAGTTCATTTGTTTAATTGTAATGTCATTAGGGGAAGGGCAAGTCTTGTTATCAAGTTAAATTTTTTCATCAACATTATGTTGCAAATTCCTCTTGTTCTCCATTATTGTAATGTGTATTGGATAAGAGTAAATCTAGAGCATTTCTAAATTGTTCAAAGTCATGGGTAGCCCTTATTCCAATGCTTTTAAACAATGAAAGCAACCCATAAACATGGCATAAACATGGAATAAAACTTGAACCATGGAGGATTTTTATGCCAACTATTTATTGTGGTTTCACAAACCTATAAAATGCCCCTAATGAGGATTATGACGTTATGTGAGGTTTTTAAAATAATGCAAAAGGAAAATTTTAGGTTAGGCTTTCACATTGCATTTTGTTACATATCTTTGATTCATGATGTTGGGAAATCCTTCATTTGTTTTGCAAGTAAGTTATCTTTTGCAAGGATATAGTTGTCTCATGCAATGATAATACATTGGAACTAGGGGTAAGTACAATTACATATATATATTGCATGTTGGAACTTACCCGACAAGGGATTTTGTTGCCTTAGGATCGTTATAGTTATGGCCATTGGAAATGAACATTTGTTTCCATAACATGCCATTAATTCACCACCCAAATAAACTACACATGGTTTGAGGAGCCTCAATTTCATGCTTCTCAATATGAATAGATGTGGTGTCCTTTTATCCCTTTGCCTACCTTGAGCTATAGAGCCTTCCATAGGTTGAATGCCATAATAAGTAAGTTTCTATATGATTAACCAATTGGTTTTGGTGGATGAAGTAGTGAAATAATGGGAAGTTGGTAAAGGGAATCCATATCAACAATCATATTATCATTATTTTTAAAAAAAAATTGCCCCTCTCAACTTTTTTTAACATGAAGATGAGGTATTATTTTAAACGTGATCTAAATAAATGGCATAGGAAAAAGTCAAAAATTATATTAATATAATCATAACACTTGATAATCATTTATATTTGTGCAAGTATAGAAATATGGTTATGCATATGAAATTAGGGTTACACTTGTATAAGTGTTTGTTTGATTGTTTTCATATCTTCTAAGAGTTTTTCAAGTATATTGATGAATGTTACTTAATTGCTTACATTCATTCATGAGTCTATGGATTCACAAGACTGATGAAATACCAAGATCAAACCATTCAATATACATTGTTTCTTATGTTTGTCTAAGGGCCATATTTTAGCGGTTAGGCTATGTGGAGGGACATCAATGCAATTTTGTTTGTTTTTTGTCCTTTTTACACATACCTTTCTAAACACCAATGTGGGGTAGAGAAAGGAGAAGAAACCTTTACATGAGAGAAGAAGACTTTACGCTCCCATTCTTCATGATCCTTTTTCATTTGTTTTGCCAATTCTTGAAGTTCAAGGTGGCGTCCAAGGCCTTTGATAACAATTGCTTCCATTGGTTTTGGGGGTACTTCATGTACTATTGGTTTGAATGTGCATTCTTTGAACTCCTCTAATTCCCTTTCAGCTTGTAGTTGCTCAATTGATTTTGTCTTTTGCTGCCATCCTCTCCTCCCCCTCGAGCAATTGGGAACTGTTTTTTCGTCATTTGTACTTTTTTTATGTCATGCAAAGGATATTCCAAAATCCCAATGTAGTTATCTAAAGAGGGAGAAAAGAGTGTGAGCTAATAACCAATGATTTTGTTCTTGAATTACCTTACGAAACTTGCGACGATTTTGAAGAATTCGTTCCAAATTGTGATGTGATTTATGAACATTGACCTGTTCACCAAAACAATTTGGTTGCTTCAACAACCACCTACTAATGGCCACTACATGTATGAAATTGGAAAAGAAGCAAAAGGCATTAGAAAAGAAAAATAAGTTTTTATATTAACGTTTGGCTAGTGTTAAAAGCAAAAGAACACTCACTTCAGGATGGAACGTGCACTTTTGCATAAATTCTTGGTAAGCAGATTGTTCCAATGTTTTTTTTGTTTTCTTCCCTTTCTCATTCTTTTCAAAACATTTTGGAGTCAGACAAATTAGTCCAAAAACTCTTTCCAACATCTCCAATTAAAATATCAAATCTATCTGTAATGTATATACTTAGCTAGCCTTAAATTTTTAACCGTAGATTCATTGATCCATGAAAGTGACATGAAAATAAATTCAAAAAATTCACCTTGTGTAGTTCATAATGGGTAGATGCTCCAACCACTAATTCATTAGAAGTTTGATCAATCTGTGGTTGGAATTTGAATTGGGCATAATAATTATCCTGCTTTGAATGAACATGAAGGGAACAAAGGTTCATCGACCGATGTTAAAAAAAAATCCACTTTTATCAATTCATCATCATGTTATTTGTATTCCATAATGATGTAAGTGATATGAAGTTCTTGGTCAACCTAGTTCTTCATATTAACAATAGAAAATTTATATTTTAAATTATTTTACTTCCTATTTTACTTTAGTTTTTGAAAAATGCAACTTAAAGCTGTAGCATCTAACAACTTGCATTAAACATCGCACCGATATTCTTTGCCTAATGTGGTGGCGACGAACATTGTCTTGATATGAAAGCCTTTCCAATCTTTCACATGTTGTCTCTCTGTTGCCTTCTTGCAAAGGTGAATATTGTAATATGATTGATGCATTTCCAATTTTTGGCTGAAATGTAAAGATGTTTGGATATTGGAGCTTTTTCATTATCTGCAATTCAATTAACAATACAATGTTTTTCAATGTCCATATCTAGAAGCTTTTATAACTTTAATTTTTGTTATTTACCATCAATCAACATAGAAATTATGAAATGAACATGAATAAATTTTCATTTTCTTAAAGAGTTCACATTGTCTTTTCCCAAGAGAAACACCTTGTGTTGTTTGAACTTGCGCACAAATAACTCTTGACGAGATAAGAAATCACATCCTTCAAACTCAGAGCCTGCTAAAATTTCATTGGTGTTGGGATTTATCTTTGGTGAAAAAGTGCACTCATTTTTTGGCGTGTATAGTTTGCCCTACACATTTAATATACAAAACATCAAAAAACTCTTTTGTTTTATACAAAAGATCTTTTACCCAATTACAAGTCATGATCCCATACCATAAGTTACAAACTAATCTTGAGGCAATATTAATGAACTCCAATGTTTTGATGCAAAAAAAAGAAAATAATAGTTGTGAATCGGTTGATTGTGATTCAAATTGATATAGATTTATATCTTTTAAAAAATCAATGATGTGATTTTATATTGGTTATGGAATACTTACATACCCGACATTCTCCTTGGTGGTCAAAATGGGTTGTGTTATAGCTTGTTAGCCGGTTTGCAACATCAATTGTTTCCAACCCTTTCTGTCAACAAAAAATTGAACATGTTATTTCTTTGTAAGCATTTCACAAGCTGTTGTTTTATAAATACTTTATCTATTGCATTTAAAGGAATATCGTTCCACCTTAGATTGCAATATGTTACCTGCTTGAAAAGGCGGATAGAATTTTGGTTGATCTCGGGCTTGAAGGTGTATGTCTTTGTTTCTTGTGCTCTTGCATGTGCAATTCTTTCATTCCTTTTCCTCTAGATCAATCCATTGAAATAAAATTTCAATATTTCATTAAACTAATATCATGCAAAATTTCCACATGCAACACACATCTATGAAAAAAAATTTAAACATATGTCTATGATAAATAGGTATCTTTTCCATGAAAGGTACCCTTCAATGTATGAACATAACTTTTGATCTTTGCGTTAACGCTTGGATCAAAGTTGGGCAAAGATCATTCCCACCATAAGCTCTTGTAAGCGCTTTTGGATAGGTTGATATGCATCCAAATCTAGATACATAGAGTTGAAGTTGATTTGTGGTGTGAAGGAACATTGATCCAACTCCTCCTTTTCAATCACTTTGCGTGCCTTCAATTTCACGATGAACCTTCCATGTTAATATCTATAATTCAATTACTATAATATTTTCAACTAGTGGATACAAGTGAAAGAATGAATGAACATGATTAGAAAAAATGACTTTGTTCAAAATTTGGCATAAAAAATAATGTAAAACATCTATTTCCAAATAAGAGGTAGAAATATATTGGATTTTATCATAACACATACTCGTTTGCGAAATTCAATTCGTTGTTTCATTTCATGGTTGTGGTCAATAATAGGAGTTGAGAAAAATGAATATGGACTCGGTCGTCTTCCCACAATTGGCTGTATCATAATGCACAATTTCTTTTCTTCAACATCCAAGCTTTAGTGCTATAATTGATTAACTTCAAAGGCACTTAATATTCGATCATCTTTTTCAAAAAATACAAATGAATAAAATAATGAGAATTAAAAACAAATACCACCTTTAATGGAAGGTGAAAGATAAACCTTGAATGAACATTCAGATATTTTCTTCTCTTCTAACAAGGCTTTAGTTTGAGCACATTGTTGATATAGTGCAGTCCTAGGGCATGCCAACCGCTTAAGGCTTGCCTGTTTTTATATGCCCACCAACAAAAAAATAATTTTGTGAGCTTGGAAGGAAAACACTATAACATGCATCCTAATCTTGCATGTGTGTGTGTGTGTGTGTGTGATAAACTAACTTATGAATCATGGTTTTATGTATTTCATAATGTTGTTGAACATATCCATTGAAATTTTTTGAACTGAAAGGCATAAGAATGAATAAGTGATATACCATAGTTCCAACACAATTCTTCATTTTTCCATTTGTGGCACTTCTTGTTTGTCTCATGTTTGATTCACTATTAGTGCCATCCTAACAATCCCATTAAAAAAACATTTTTTTAATCTTTACAAAAGCCTCCCCAAAACTTTGCATCCAAAATTTAAATGAAAACAACAACAATGTTATAAAAGATATTAATGTTTATATTGAATCACAAAAAGTTACAATCTTCTTGTTATTCTTTTCATTTTTCAGATTTAATTGCAAACCATGCTCAAATGTCAAATGCATTCTTGCTATTGTATTTATATGCAAAACCAAAAAAAAGATTCTCACCATATGCCTTTCTTTAATAGGAGTGTTGTTGCTTCTCTTGGAGATACTTGTGTTATCATTCTACCATCCAAAAACATTTTCTAGATATGTTTTGCCTTCACATGCACTATTTTGAAAATTTCAAAATCCAAATCCTAAATTCTACTACTTGAAAATATGAGCTTATTTCTTTCAACCTTTCATTGATGTTGCATTAATTTTGTAAACTTTTTCATGTATTATGTCCAAGGTGTGAAGTTAATGTCTTACTGGCTTTAGTTTTGAAGTTATTGTGCCAGATTTGAACTTTGGGTGCATTTGTTGGAATCCTTTAACGTTTGACTTCCACCAAAAGCTAGTGAAATGCATGTTTTCTTTATCATTTTCTTCTAGTGAATGACCTTCATGGACTACATTTGTTGTGCATTCACCAACCCATTCAATCAGTTATTCATCTCACATCTTTCATAATAACAACCGAGGCTTTGTAGGTTGTTTTTTCGTTCAACAACATTCATCAAATATGTTTCCTTTGATTTAGCATTCACAATATGGATCTTGTCACAATATTTGCAAAATGAAAGGAAAATTCATTATAATCATTTGTATTTTTTCCTCCATGGGAAACTATGATGATTCTTTCAATATTTTTTTCATGACCATACCTTCATATCCAGAATTTGAGATACTTTCAAGGGTAAATGTGTCAAACTCCCAAGTTCTTTCACAATGTTGTGGTCCAAAAGGAAAATACAAGGACTCAAGAGATGGGTAGAAGTTTCTATTGGCATCATTCATATGCACAGATTGGCCAAGTGTTTCAATGTCTTCTTTTCCCAAAACACCCTATTCATACATTCATCATGTTAATAACTCAAACAACAATTACAAAGTAATTCAAGCAATAGCAATATTGGAAACATGCGGGAGAACTTAGAGATTCCAACACAAGTTCCCCATGATGGAAAGGCGGGATAGAAAAAAAGAAATTGCAAGGAGTGAACTTACAGTCGGAACAACTTTTGAAGTTCTTGGAGTCACAAAAGGAAGGGAAGAATCTTCTTTTGGAAGTAGTTCAGTGGAAGACTCTAAAAAAGGCTTATCATCATTCTTCTCAAATTGGGACGATTTAGGCATGTATGAAATTGCCTCCTCATTGAAGCCATTAGTGTTGAAAACCTTTAGGTCACAAACATCCTTCTGCATACAAAACTAGTGTGTTTGAATTATTAATTATTTTGTAATCAACACATAAATGTTTGCTTGATTGTCATGCATGATAATTTTGTTTCTTTTGTGCTAATTAACATCATCATCAAGGTGGGAAAAAGTTACTATTGAGTTGAGATCATGATAGGAGACTTGGTTGTTCATAGAATATGTTGGAGGAGGTTTTGATGCCCACCTTGGTGTCTTCTAGGTTGTGTTCATTTTGGTTGCCATTGCTTGATTTTTTTGCGCTTGTGTTCCATGTAGGCATGGAGTTGATTTTGAAATCCTCTAACACACAAGGGCCATTGCTACCACGAGCACATTGTCTCTTGACATGAATTCTTTTTAACATTTTTTTATCTCTTGAGTTTCTCATGCTCCTTATGTCATGAGGATGATTAGTGATGATGAGTGGCAAAGGGTGTGGCCTTGGGATCTTGGTTGTCATGGAGCTCATTTTTAATGTTGACCCATCTTTTTCAAAGGATGTCACATGATTATTATTGAGTGATTTTGATTCTTCAACCTGTGACACCCATCTTTTTATGAATTTTCAACTTGTCAATTTAACCCAAGCTTACCAAATAAACTAAATTCAAATTCATATATTCATAACTACAAGTGTGAAATTAAACTAACTTGTGGTTTGGAGCCATCGATTTTTTTAATATTCTTGAGAAAAACCATGTTCTTGGTCCATTCAGGCTCCTCATGCAAGCTTCTCAATAGTTCCAGCTCCAAGGATGATGTATTTGTTGCATTTTCTTGCAAACAATTTGACTTGAATGTAGCTGTTGCAAATATATCATTCACCCTTTCATCTTCCTCTACATTATATTTCTAAAATTGTTGAATTTGGGGAATTAAAAAAATATTAATATGAGTGAAAAAAAAAATTCAAAAATGATAGCACATACAATAGAAGACTTAAATAAAAAGACAAGAGAAAGCATTGACCACCTGGTGTAAATGATTGTAAGGACAATGGCACCATGGCTAGTAAAGCTTCACAACGTTGAATACTCTTTTTTATACTGATGTCAATTTCATTCTTCATTTGTTGAACACCAAACTTTTCTTCCATGTGGACAACCATCATCCTATTCTATTTTTTAGTACCCAATATGCCATTTTTTTTTTCACAATAATTACCAAAATCATATCACATATTGTAACAATGAAATTGCTTCCCACCCACACTTCATCAAGTTGAACACTACAACAATTGAATTAAAACCCTACTCCAATTACACAATTAGGTCCACCTCAAGCTTAACAAACCAACTTTTGCAAATTGTAAATGCATGTAGGTGTTATGATTGCAAATTGCAAACCATTAACCAAACCAAGTTTTGCAAACTGCAAATGCATGTAAATTTTGTGATTGCAAATTGCAAACCATTAGCCAAACCAAGTTTTGGAAATTGTAAATGCATGTAGGTGTTATGATTGCAAATTGCAAACCATTAGTTAAACCAAGTTTTGCCAATAGTAATGGGACATAAGTGCCACAATTGCATATTGCAAATCACAAGCCTAACCAAGCTTTATAATTGCATGCGGGTGCTAAAATTGCATATGGGACACATGAAGGATTGTATTCTTGAGCTTTACACCCATCCTCAAATGCTTGATGTCTCAAATAACCAAACGGTTACATAACTAACTGAATTTGTAAGTATATGAACAAATTAACCATACTAGTAACTATTGTGTGATATTTTAAGTTTACACAATTTCAATTTACTTACTTATCTTTATAATGTTGTAGTTACTAGTTTTCCCTTATTTACATTTTCATAATTTCCCTTTATTTTAGAAATTTAATTTTCAGATTTGTGATGTCCCAAAGAGAATGGTGTTGCAAAGATCTCATACAATCCAATAATTTTTATCTTATTCTATATCTTGGAAGGATGATTGTAAGCTCCTTGTATACTTTTAGGCTAAATGATACTTTAAAGCTTACAACCATCATAGTTTCAATAGGAAAGGTCCTTGGATACCTTTAGACCAAATTGGAGCTAAAATAGTTCGTATATGGAGATTACAATCATGATACCCTCAATGGGAAGCCTTATAATGCATAGAAAGGTAGAAATTGCTTCAAATTAATAAAAATTAGTAAAACTAACTATTGAGGGGTCTTATAAAGCATAGCACTCCCATGGGCAACACTTAGAATGAACCACCATACATTGGCTACATATTGAGTTTTAACCCAATTATCAACTAGCGTCCAAAGTAGGTTACAAATCGTTGGCCAATGAAGTAAAAAAAAGGTCCAAACCAAGTAAAAGTCCTTCCTTACCTAGTATTAAGTTTGTAGAGATTTGACAAAACCTTATTGGTGTAGTATTATGACAAAAAGCAACCTTAGATCGATATATTTTCATGTACATGTGTTTTATCCAAGCAAAGTTATTTCATCAAACTCATGTTGATGTTTCCATAACAACAAATAAAAAAGAACACTAGGTAGGATCCACTTTGCATAAAGTTCAAAAAAATGATCAATTCTTTAAGGTTTGGTTAAGAAATGGCATGCATATTATTCATTTGACAAATTAAATGTTAAGTAAGGGTCTTTGTAAATAACCAAGTGTTGTGCAATGATGCCCCTTAACATTATGTTATTAACTTCATTGATTGGATTGAATCACTTGTGAGATACAATGCTTTCAAGGTGAAAAAAAGGACATGTATGTTGATAGCTAAATGGACACAAAGGATTGGAAGTTAGGGTTTGCAAGCTTAGGGTTTGCAAGCTTAGGCTTTACCACCAACATGCAAAAAGGAATCACCTTTTCCATACTTTTCCCTTAGTGTTAAGTGAAATAAAATGATCATTTTATTTTTGATCACCTTTAACATGTGATATGTTGTGATTGTCAACGATATGTTTCAACTTTCAAAAGAAAAATATGAAACATTCTATTTTCAAATGTGAATTGCACTTGATGCATCAACTAAACCATTTGTTAAAGGTCTTGCAAAGGTGAAAAAGGTAGGATACAAAAATGTATTCTACTACAAGCAAAGAGGATATTAAAAAAATGACAATGGTTGAGTTGCAAGCATGGCTAAGCTACCATAATGTCCCAATGCCTCGCATGGTGAGTTTTTTAATATTTTTTCAATCAAATTTTTGGAGGACAAAAAGGAATACCATTATTTTTTTTCCAAAAAAATCATCTAAAAACTATATGCTATTATTTAAACTTGGAATTCAAGAAGCTTTGCAAGTTGTACATTTATCAAATTGGAATATGTAGATAATCACCAATAAAACTCCCAATATAAGGTAATTTTGAACATAATCAAGAGATAGCTAAATTGTGATACTTTTGATTATTGGCAATAGAAGCAAAAAAAAGATTTCTATAAAGGTTTGGCCTTCACCAAATTCACTGACCTTGAAAAAAAGGTACTTGGACACCAACTTTGAAAATCTTTTAGTAAATTTCTCAACATATGAATGAAAATTCCATTTTAATTCCATTTTAAACTTTCCATTGCATGTTGAGTAAGAATGAAGATTTTATTTTAAATTCATATTAACATTTTTTTTCAATTTGTTATTTTGCAATCTCTAAGAACACATTAGACATAAATTAAATGTAATTTTTTGATAAGATGAATCAACAATAGACCATTTTCATTCTTAGGTTTAACTTATTTGTGAAAAGTACAATCTAAACAATCCTTTTACAAATCATTTCAACGCTTCAATTTTCTCATGATTTAAATAACCATGGAGCAATATGAAAATTTTAACAATCATAATCATTATCATCAAATGATAGCTTATTTGTTATAAAAAATTGTTTATAATGCAAATCTAGGTTTCACATATATGTCATATGCCAACAAACTTATGGGCAACATATGCATACCAAGGATTTAAAATGTAAAACAATATTCTAATTTTAATACAAACATTAATATTCCTCATTGGGAAACTTGTCTCTAGCATTGTAGCTTCATTATCCCAAAATTTTATAAAATGAGACAACAAACCTTGATAACCATTATGCAAATGATCAATTCATAATTCTTAGTCATTGAAAAGACAATATTGACTTTTGGAGGGCATACAATATCATATATTATTTGAATGGTGATCTTAATATTCTTTTTTTCTTTCACTTATAGAAATTTGATTCATGCATGTTGTTTTGAAAATAATTTAAGTTCATTTTGTGAAATTGTGATCATAGGTTGCAATTGCAAAAGAAAGTCTAAAAGCCTTTGCAATTGCTCGACAATCAATGCAATTGGTAACCATTTCAACCCAAACAATGGAATCCCAATTTCAACAACATCAATCAACTCCATTGGCCAAAATGACCAAATCTGAACAATTGCCAAAACCAAGCACAATATCATTGCATTGCACAAGGTCATTAATGACTGATAATCAACAATATAAGAATATATCATCATCTGGCATGATGACTCGACGGAAAACGGCAATTTTGCATTCATTGCCCAAATTAAAGGAATTAGAGGTGAATTCTCAACAAACAAGGGGATTAGGTTATGTGAATGGGCCAGAATTCTTGCCACAAGAAAAACCAATTGTTGAAGGGATGTCATTGATTAAAAGGCACAACAAACATGCAATGCCAATTACAAACACTAATTTGAACTTAAATGGTCGAGGTCAAGTTCATAATGCCTCCTTGTTGTATGTATGTGTAAGTTCATTGTGTATAATAATTTTTCTTGGTTTTTGTGCATGTATGTTGCTACATAGATTTTTTGAGATAAAAAGGAGATGATAGAGAAAAAATGTCATCATATTCATTGAACATTGTTATTGAAAATTATTCTATTCTTAGAATAAAGATAAATATGTGATGTGGGCATCATGACTCATGTCACGCTTTTTCCTTAATGGTTGAATTATCTTTAATATGTTGTGCATGGTGTAATTATCTTTATTATAATTTCATGTAAAATTCATTGGGCAAATTCAATTGGATAATCAAATTCATGAAAACATTAGCCATGTTCAAATTAGTTATTTTATCTTCACATTAAAAAAAAAAGAAAATGCTTTAGTTATTTTGATTCTTGATTGAAAAATATAAGAGACAATTTCCACGGCTATTTGATTCAATTAAAAGTTTGTCACATTTAAAATTTTACACACAAAAATGATCAACACATATTTTCTTATTTTACTTTTTAAATTTCTTTTGATAACTCCATTTTTAATGTATTCATCATCCCTTGCACCTAATTATCTTCCCTCTCTCATGTAGGTGTCATTTTAATCGACATTTTCAGCCTTTGCAAGGTGTAATAAAGCAAGTATTTTAGAAAATGTTTTGTATTTTACAAATGAATATTCATGTTTTATCCATATATATATATTGCATCAATACAGTAAAAAGTTAAATAAATCCTCATGTTTACCATCCTGCCCTTGCATTTATGTTTGCATTTTGTTGATGAATATTTTCTTCCTTGTAACACAAATAATTGTGAATTTAAATATTGTAACCTAAAATTGGATATTGAAATTAAAATTGATTAAACATCAACCCATGCAATAGATCATATTTGTATTATGGTTTTGCCCAACAACACCATTAGGAAACCATATTGAATATGGAAAGCCATTTTAAACAATTATTTCACATCCAACTCTTGATTGATGTCTATTTGTTTACATTGAAATTACTAACAACTTGCAGTTGCAACAACTTTGAATCCCATATTCGAGGAGAAAAAATCAAAGTCACCATATTTAGACAACTCGTTACTAGAGGTTGCCAAAACAAAAGGAAGATTTGTTTTTAAAGAAAATTTGCTATCTAACCTTTGGTCAAATTTGGCTCACTCCTCTTGTGGGTTATTGCCAGTCCACCTTTTTCACAAAATCAAAATGAGAAAAACCTTGCTAGTAGTTGTTTTCTAGCCTCAATTGCCCTTTTTTCTTCCTTCCTTTTTTGCAATTTTGAATCATTCACATATTTGGTCTTATATTAGTGACAAGCTTCCATCTTAACTACCAAAACAAAAATAAATAAAAATCATCTTAACCAAAAAAAAACCATTTCAAATGATTTAAAATGTGATTTAATCAAGCTCACAAACATTTCACACACCAAGAAAACCTATGTTTAAATCATGGGATGTGAATATGGTTTTCATGGGGTGGCACGATTTTGTAGAATACTCAAGAGTGATAGATTGCAATATTTACACATTCCAACTATATGGTCGATTGTTGATTGAAATAAAAAATGATAATGCAATTTCAATAAACATCCATCAATTGACTTAAAGTTGGATGTGACCAATTTAGATGTAAAATTTTGAACCTAGCATCAATTTGCATTCACTTTGACCAATGCAAATTGAAACATCGTCACAATCAAATAACATTAAACATTTCATTAATAAATCACTCAAGAAAAGACATCTTAATTTTAAAATTGGATGTTTATATGTGTCAATCATTTGATGAAAAAAGATTTCAAGTCCCAAAACCTTTTACAAAACACTTGAAATTATCAATCATCATGTTACAATGTTCACATTGTGAATGGACATTTGAAATATTTCAACTCAAAACCATGATAGTTAAGATAATGCATTCTTCACATGTACATCAAGAGAATACGATTTTGCATCAAACTCTTTCATTGGTTCATCATTTAGAAAACACTAATCCCCTTGACATGCAATAATATCTTGTGTTACAATGGTTAAAAATTGACCATGTTGGCATGGATGTTATAGACCCATATGTATGGTTAATGAGATCCTTAGTCATGTATCGTTGGCATGCCACATTTGCCTGGAAGATATTAGCTTAGATGAATATTACAAGCTCTGAGCGGGTTAGGGAGTGGAATTCATCCATCCTAGCTAAAGTTCATCAAACCCAACAAAGTTCCATCCAATGGTGTGCTACTTGTTGATTGGTACCGTATAAACCTTTGGGATGATGGCTTAAGGTGCATTCACACTTGGTGTTAGGGACTCTAGTGTTGAGTACCTTACCACCATACTAGTCATTTAAGACTTAAACTTATCATGAAAACATTATGTTAAACCAACATTCACTTAACATTAAGCTATCACCCATTTAATATTGGGTGCCACCTAGGATGCCATCTAGATTTGCATTTAACATTGATTTAACATCAAGTGTGAATGCACCATTATTGCTTCAACTTGTTTTGATTAACTTACACCAAGCCTTTCCATATATGGATGACAAGAATATGTACAAAATCCTTAAGTTTTGGGGAGGTGGGGGGTTTGTGTGTAGTTTCCAATTACGTGCATTTTCCCATTCATATAATTGTCAAATGACAAGAATACACATGTTTCAAGTTTTGGGGGTTGATTGTAATTTTCGATAATGTGGGTTTGATTGTAGTTTCCAATAATATGGTTTTTCCCATTCATATAATTATCACATGACAAGAATACGCATGTTTCATGTTTTGGGGTTCACCAATTGTAGTTTCCAACAACTCGTGGGTTTTCCCATTCAAAACACAATTGTCTCATGGCAAGAATAATATGCATGCCCGGAGTGTTGGCATCCTTCCTAGTTGACAATAAAATGTCGGATCTTAGTTCACACAATTTTGGTCTTAAAATGGAAGAAAATTCCTTCACCACCATACCACATGGTGTAGGTCTTACTTTTGACCTTTAAAACAAATAAATTTTCTCGAACATGAAAAATCATCCAATGGTGTAGATCCAAGAAATATACGTGTCTATCAAAACAATGACTTTAGAATCATATATATACTTGAACCCTTTAGTATTCCTCCCCGAAAAAAAAAAAAAAAAAAACATTGAATTAGGGTTAAGTCCCCCCCCACCCCTTTTCCTTTTTATATGTGCAATTTTTGATATGTAATTTTTGAAAAGAAAACAACAATAACTACAAATAACTGACCCCATCTTTTCTCAACAAGTATATGGAAGTGAAAAATGTCCTATGTCTTTTCCTTCTTCTTTTTTCCTTACATATTTTCCTAACTTTTTTCCAAGGTACCATACTCCTTATGATATAAAATAATTTCCCAAAAAAGTGGACAATTAGAAAGTTGAAGATTTCAAAATTGGAAAATTGTTAAAATGTTGGTGCACTAATAAGGTTTATGACAGACCACAAAAGTGGCTACAAAAAAAAGTGAAAGATTAAAAAAATCCCCATTAGTTGTTAGGTTTAGTCTTCAACGACAGACCAGAAAAGTGGCGGCAAAAAAATATGCAAGAGAAATTAAAAATCCCCATTAGTCCTCACAATGTTTTCGTCTTTAACAACAGACCACAAAAGTGGCTGCAAAAAAAAAGCAAGAGAAATTAAAAATCCCCATTAGTCCTCATAATGTTTTTGTCTTTAACAACAGACCACAAAAGTGGCTGCAAAATGCTAAAAAAAGAAAAAGTTCATGAGGTTTAGTCTTGAACGACAGACCACAAAAGTGGCTACAGAAAAAAAATAAAAGAAAGATTTAATAGTTCCCATTAGTTGTAAGGTTTGGTCTTTTAATGACAGACCACAAAAGTGGCTACAAATTAATTAATTAAAATTTTCCCCATTGGGAATTAGGTTTAGTCTTTAACGACAGTCCACAAAAGTGGCTACAAGAAAAGCAAGACTGTCAAAAAGTCCCCATTTAGTCGAAAGGTATATTAACGATAGACCACGAAAGTGGCTGCTAAAAAGAAAAAGAAAAACCAAGAGAGATTAAAAGTCCCCCCTTTAGTCAGAAGGTTTAGTGTTTAGTCTTTAGCGAAAGACCACAAGAGTGGCTGAAAAGAAAAAGAAAGAAAGAAAATGGGGATTAAAAGTCCCCATTAGTGGCCTCTGACCCTTCGCCTCTTCTGGCACGGCACGACACGCCCAGATTGATTCTTCGTCTTCTTTCTTTGACTGTTCGTTTTGGAGTCTTCTCGTTCTCTTGCGCACACGCGCTTGCGTTGTTGTTCTCGTCTCCAAAAATTTTCTAATTTTTTTAATTGAAAACATTTGTTTCCACGATCATCTGGTGCGTGAGAAACTGCGGTTTCTGAGGAAATTTTTAACAATTTTTTTGGTTTTGGTTTTGGTTTGGTGGCAGGAAGTTGAGAATTGCGTTTTTTTTTCTTGAGTTTTTTTTGCGTTTTGCGGAAGCAGGGGGGGAATTGGTGCGGAACTTTCGGTTTTCCCTTGTAATACAGCAACTTACGTCGCTCTACGTAACGCGGCGTGCGAAATTTCTGCTTCTCATTCTCTTGGTCTTGGTTTTGATTTATATTCTCTGCGAAGAGAGCGTCTGCGGAGCTTGTTATTGTTGCTGTTCTTCTACTACTGTCGGAAGAGATTGATTTTGGAAGCATTAGGTGGAATTGTTGGCTTTTTTCTGTTACGTCCGAAATCCTGTTTCTGTCCCTCGAATTTTTTGCAAAGAGAAAGCTCCGGATCCTGGTGCTGGCCTTGTTCTTTTTCCCCAAGAAAAGTGTCTTCGGAGGTTGTTGTTGTTCTTCTGTTGGAAGAGATTGATTTGGAAGTATCTGCTAGAAGCGTGGTTTTTTTCTCGTCTTCCTAGGCCTGCGAAATTCTGTCTCTACCTCTCGGATTTTGTCAAAAAAGAAAACTGTGGATCCTGGTGCCGGACTTGTTCTTTTTCTCCAAGAAAGTGTCTTCGGAGGTTGTTGTTTTTGTTGTTTGTTCTGTTGGACGAGATTGATTTGGAAGCATCTGCTAGAATCGTGGTCTTTTTTTTTCCTGGTCTTAAAGTCTTGCGAAATCCTGTCTCTGCCTCTTGCCGCGTGTGGTATCTCACGTAGAGATCTGCTGATAGGCGCTTCCACAAGAAGTATCGGAGGTTCCAGTGTGTGGAAAACCGTGTGATTTCGAAGAGAAAGAAGAACTTGACAGGAGGAGCTCCGTAAGAGTAATAAGGGTGTAGCGGTTGTTTAAAAAAAGAGGCGGCATGTCTCCGGGAGTAGCGATACAAGTTGTACAAGGATTGGGAGCACTGGCAAGCGCATGGGCGATCAAGTCGATAATAGACGCAGAAGAGCAAAAGCCGATGGCAGGAGGATTCCGATGCGCAACTTGTAACGGCTCCAGGAAGGTACCATGCCTGTGCACAAAGTGGTCAGATAACGATATAGGCTGTGGCACTTGCAGTGGGACCGGCATGATGCGCTGCAGCAGTTGTGGAGGCACTGGAACTGGAAGACCTCTACCTGTACAGATCCGGGCTTCCAATATGTCGGGGGGAGGAGGAAACCGAAGGACGTGAATCCTTACTGTTCCAAGAATCTCACCCACATTCAAAATTTATCGCCATGGCTTTTTTTTCCCTCGCTCAATTCTCATATTTATTTGCCGCTGGTGATCATGGCCCTAAACCCTAATTGCTCGGCCTCTGAAATTCCTTTGTCGAAAATCTCTTCGACCTGGTAGTAGTTAGAGAGATAGATGGAGTTGCCTTTTGACTTCTAAGGATTGAAGAGCAGCTCTGCAGTGCCAACTCATTGTCAGAGGAGTGTTTTTTGGGAAGCCAAGTCTTGCTGACATGAAACACACGCATATTGTGATGCATGACAGCCATCAGAACTTTTTGCTCAGGACTATGGTGATAATGGTATAAAGGCTTAGTCTTTGCCACAGTGCCATAGATAGATATATTGATTTGTAGGCCCAGAGTTAGTTCCTCTGTACAGAGACAGTTATTTCACCAGTTAAGAATTCAATTTTAGACTGCAAGTGATTTTGGGTTGTTTGGAATTTAGCTTGTATGACTTGGGTTACTATTCCAGATTGATTGCTCAAACCTGTGTTAAAACAAATTCTGCCTTGCCAGGATGTTTTCACAACAAATTGTTTGATACTACTGTAACCACACTTCTTTCATTATGGATGGAGTTATAACTTCTTGATGTTTCTGTACTTGAAAAGCTTGTTTTGATTTTGTTCTGAAGAGTTGCTAGGAGTTGAGCCTGTGGGGAGGGTTTGTTTTGGGTATCGTTCATGGTGTTGTTGCTCTTGCTTGTTGACATGCCACCAATATGCATTAAGTATAAAGGTAAGTTTCTGCTAAAAGTTTTGAGACAGGGAAGATGGAGATGGGTTCCATCTCTCCGAGTCTCTGATGATGATGATGTGAGACATGGAAGATGAAGATAGATTCCATCTCTCCGAGTCTCTGACAATGATGATGTGACACAGGGAAGATGCAGATGGTTCCATCTCTCTGAGTCTCGGACAATGATGATGTGACACAGGGAAGATGAAGATGGGTTCCATCTCTCTGAGTCTTTGATGAGTTTGTGATGATGGTGTGAGACAAGGAAGGGGGTCTTATATGACAAAGTCAAGTTTTCACTGCTAAACCTTGCCTGTCTGCAACTAGAAGTCTGTAAGAGATGTGGTAGATGACATTTGATGATTGCAAGCTTTGATGTGATTCTTCTCTAGGTTTTCTCAGGCATCTCCTGATATAGTAGTATTGCAACTGTGTCACTTTGGACTCAATTTATGCCTAGATGATTGATGTTTTGTAAACAATGGAAGGAAACTGGTAAAGGTGAATTTGTGTAGTACTTAAAAGCATGATGCCAAATATGTGTGCTGCTGTGCAATTCAATCTCAACTCTTCTATTGCTCCAAAGCTACAACATGCACCATGCTACCAAAACTCGCACTCTAGCATTCTGGTTAGTACCACAGGTTTCTTTTTGGGCAAAATTTTCACCACTTGGCAAAAAGTTGCAAAGGAGTTTAGTGGAAAAAATGCACCAAAGTCACCAGATTTATGACAGGATTCTTGAAACTTTCTACTTCCACTCTGAACTGTAGCCAAATTTGGCTAATTCCTCTTGTGGATGATAATTCTTGAAATTTTTTACCTCCTCTGTGAACTGTAGCCAAATTTTGCTAATTCCTCTTTTGGATGATCACCAGTGTCTACATCAAAAGAAAAGCCATGGTGCGTACATCATCATTTAACACCAACAGATTTCACACCACCCATGAAAACCAAAAATCAGAACTTCTGTGCAGATAAGGAAACAAAAGTCCAAAGATGATATGCTGAAATTAAATTATGCTTGCAATTTTTGACGTTCAGGAGTTTGGTGGAATCAAAAAACCCACCAAGTGTGAACAATACACACTAGACCATAACAAAAACTGTATTTGAGTTTTTGTATCCGCATTAGTTTAAAAGCATCACATACTTGAACTTGTCTGTAACAAATGCTTCTACAGGTGTGTACACTATTGTCAAGCAGGTTGACAAAATAGTCCTCAAAACCTCCCGGAATGGAGCAAATGGGAGCAGCCCAGCCATGGCAGGCAACACTAACACTAAACAACCATGGAACAAGAGGCGACGCACCCATGGATTTACCAGGTAATACTGTCGCTGTTTATCAAGGGTATGCTGGGGTGCACCATTTAGCAACCAGTATAAATATGGTGTGAAGCATGTGGTGCTAGCATGAATTACACACAAGGATTCCCAGACAAGAAGCCAATGGTAACCAGATCCCCCCATACTGTCTACTGCAAATTTTCCAGCAACTCCGCACAGACCCCCCAAGATGATCAGAAGGATAGTGGCAGGCATAGCCTGACTGCTACTTGTCACACTTTTGCGCAGCAGGGTGGCAGCTACCATTGATATGATGCCCAGCCCTAAGAACATTCTGACTGCAACTGTCAGATTACAGAACAACATCTGCATCTGCGCACTCATCAAGTTGAGGGAGTCAACTATTTTTTTGAAACCTGGTATCATTGAATGACTGGGTTCCTGCAGCCACAAACCCAAACTCTCATGTCAATAATTTGCAGGAGGAACTGCCACATACATAATGATTCATTCCAGTAAGGAATCTACAGCTAGGATCCACCTCATGCTACAAAAGACTTGTTAAGGGTTCTCCCTACAGATTTCAATTAGTACTAAGACTGATTCACCATCACATTCTTGGTAACTGGTGTAACACAAAGAGGTTTTACAACTATGAGGCAACTTGCTTACCTATTATAACTATCTTGCTACCCATGCACATTTATGAGCGATCATATCCTCCTAAGGGCATATACTCTCAAGTGCATACTCAGCCAGTGCTGAAAAAGCACTGGAAAGTGTGATGAGCTGCCTGAAATCGGGTAAAATTACAGAGGAGAAGCAAAGGGAGAGAAAAGATAAAGATACTCACAAAGACAGCTGGCTGACAATGCGAAATGACATCGACAAGACGAGCATATGAGTAATTCCAGCCTCCATATAAAAGAGCACATAGCATCACAAATAGTCCAGCCACCAGCTCATCAGCACATGTCCGACTGAGAAGATCATATGCCACAGCCAATTTCCGATCTCGAATCTCCATCTCTCGGAACTCTGCCTTTTCACGACTCAGACTGACATTCTCCCGCATGAGCAAGTTGGACTCTGATCTAAGATGGAGGTGTTCTTCATCCAAGTTCAGGCGCTTGAATTGGTATGCAAGCTCAAGAGTCTTCAGATAATTCGATTGCTGTTTTTCTGCCAGCGATTTCTTATACCAGTGTAAGAATTCTTGCTGCAAATTTCCTGCACTCCCATCAAGTGAGAGAGTTGAAAGCACCATATCTTGTCCCATTCCTGATGGAAACTGACTTGGAGGGATTTGATTTGCTTCTTTGTCAAGTTCCCTTGTCTCCATTGGACTTGCAGGTTGTTCATGCCATGGTTGTTCACTTCCAGAACGTGATGATGCACCTTCAAACAAACCAGTGTCTAAAACATGGTGATCCACCTCCCTGACCCTGCTTCTATAACCCTCCAACCTGTGACTTCCTTGAGTAAGAGTCTCATGGATGTCATGCCCTTCATTCCTCTTCATTCGAAAAGTTCTTCCATTGACATTTGGAGGCCTTGAGCTGCTACTTGGCATGTCACCAAGTTCTCCAAAGCCTTCCTGGCCTGTTTGACAAGGTCCACTACCATTTAAAAAAATCCCAGTTGTAATTTTTGACTCAATCTCTGCTCGTTGGTGAGCAGAACTACCAGCAGGGGCGCCATTACTTCCACTACACAGACTTTCAGCATAGTGACCTGATTCAGTTTTTCTTTGTGTAAAAGCACTTCCCACCTCTACCTCTGGATTGTCTGAAGAAAATGTCATCCGTTCAAACTGCTCAGTGAGATCATACTGCAGGTCACAGTCATCTGTTTCAATCCCAGTATCTGAGTTTGTAGATTCAGAATCTTGGGCATACTTTGGTTTCAAGTTGCCATTTGTGATGCCCTCTGCCACTCTCCCCAATACTGTCCTACTAGGAAAGCCATCCTGCAGACACTTGTGGGATCTTGTAGACTGCTTTCCTTGAGGCCCACTGCGCACCAGCCTTTTTGCAGATGCCACTTTCACACTGCCTATGAGCCGATAAGTACTCTGGAATGCCTGCTTGAATTGATCCACAAAGCTGGAGCATTCACTGCCCATGATCTGCATACCATAGGAACTCTGCACTCAGAGTCCACTAAATCATGATGCCTAAACCCAAAGCCAGAGACATTGATATAAGGAGAATTACTAATGCAAAGATAACATTGAAAAGCTGAAGCATTAGCAGCATCTCACCGGTGATAATGATTCCACCATTGCAGCCTCCAACAGCTGCAGAAGATAGACTGTCAAAACATAAGAAAATGCTAAGGTAACAACTGACAAGAACTTGCTATGGCAACATTACCATACATGAGAAATAGCCCTACAATAAATAATAACCATAGGACTTTTGCCCCACATTATCTAGCACACATCTCATCTATTATCAAATATACTAGGCCAGAATCCTTCCTAGTTCCTGTTGATTGCAGTCTTGACAATGATAATTTGACATTATATTGTCAAGGCTGAAGACAGGATGTGTAGCAATCAATAGCACCTAAAAAGAGATCCAAATATGGTGAAAATAATGCAGCAATATGCCCCAGAACAATAAGAAGAACGCTACAAATTTCAGCTACAATGTAAGACATTAAACCCACAGAGCAAAACATTGCAGCACATAAAGTCTCTTTCTAACAACTGTCAAGAGTTCCAAGTAAGGAAAACACTACAACATGGAAAACCTGGAAATGGCATGCAGGGCGACATTTATGCTGACATAGTTACTAAAGTTAGAGTAGAACTTCACATTTGTTCACTGTCAGTCAAACTAAAAGCCATTAAGCAGTAGCAGGCACATCCACCATGAGGAATACCTTTGCAAGTTCATCAGCTGCAAATGGTCTGTCCTGACCAGCACGCTCATGTTCCAATACCTGCTGTGTTGCACCATATATCCAAATGCTCACTTTTCAGGCTTTGCTCCAAAGATGCTGTGTAATGTGCTAGATTATCAAATAAGGAGGTGAACGGTGATTGGCAGGAAAGCTTCTTCTATGGTCTCTATATACTATGGTTATAAAATGATGGAGCCCAAACAACACCTGAACAAGTGTTCATTACAAATCCAAATTCCAGATATGACAAATAATCTGCAGATCATGAAGGAAAGTAATTCCACAATGAGGCATACAATTCCTTATAACCACAAGCTACAACACAGGAAGCTCTTATACAGAGGATGCAAGCTCTTCACCTCAGCAATGACAGTTGCAATGGCATTCCCAAGTGGAGCTGGCAAATTTCCAGCCTTCACATCAAAACGCCCAACAGGATCGACACTTGATGATGAGTAACCTGACACTGCCAGTCCTGTCACAGAGGGCACTGTCTGCTCAGGAGGAGGAGGAGGAGGAGGAGCACTCTTGATGCCCAATCGGTTCTTATTTCTCCAAATTAGGGTTCCCACAATGCCTATACAAGCAGCAACTTTTAGAGCTTTCAGCACATTTGCAGTCTTTTCCACAACTGGATCTTCTTGCAGCATATCAGTGTAAACATCCATGGCCATCTCCTTTTCCTCGGTGTTGTCAACACTGCAATCCAGTCCCATCAGATCACCAAATTCTTTAGCCCCTGCCTCTGAGATACCCCATGAACCTTCTGTCACTAATGGCATCAGTCAGCTCTTCATTCTGAGTAGATAGGGGGCCTCAAACAGCAGCAAAAAGGACCCATCTCATGAGCACAATTCACAAACAATGGAACCTGGATCCATTTCAGCACGAAGGGAAAAGGCAGGAAAAAACCCTTCACCTTGATTCAACTGATGCAGCAGCCCTCACAAATTCTGAACATTCTTGAGGGTTTCTAAGTCCTTCACATTCTTCATTGTGGGGACTTGTTTGAAATTCTCTGTTTTCCAATCCATAGCTGCCACTCTTCCCCTTCAATTCATCTTCAGTCCTTGCCACACCTTGTTCTTGTTCTTCTGCTTCTGATTCTACCTTTTTGTATATATCTGTTCTTTCATCTCTAAGCTCCGGCTTCAAGACCTCAGACTGAAGCTCTTGAGAAGCTTTACAAGAATCAGGAACTTCTTCAACATCTAGCTCCTTAGCTCCTGGCTCTGAATCTCCTGGAATGAACATTGGAAGCCCAGCTTCTTCTATGGACGCTTCTTCCACACCCTCGGAACTTGAAATCTGATGTCTCGAATCCCTCCTCTCCTCTGGGACGAACTCGTCCTCACGAGCTTCAGTAACGAGCACCTGCTCTTCTGAGAGTTCGTCTCCTAAACCCAGGTCGGATCTTTCACCTTCACGATCTTCAAAACCTAGAGAAGAAGAAGAGACTTTGCCGCCGGTTCCTGCCAAGGGATCGAAGAGCCCACCAGCACCGACAATTTCCGAATCCATGCGAACTACCTCTCCACTCGGTTGCGACTCAGATTCCAAAGACAAAGAAGAAGAAGAAGAATGATCTAATCGAGACGAATCCAAACCCCTTTCCGAAACATCCAAACAATGCAGCCATCGATCTAAAGCATTCCCAGCTTCATTGACGCGCAGACACCTCGACAATTCATCATACTCCAACTTCTCGTTATCAGTGCGAGAGCTTGTGTTAGAGGAGCCGCCACTCCCGGTTTCGACTTTCGCACCCTCCTCCTCCTTCTCCTCCTCCTCCGCAACAATCCCCACCACACTGGCACTGCAGACGACGACACACAGAAACCCTAAAACGAGAAACAAAGAAACAAAGCGCGGAACCATTTCTGGGCGCCACTGACTTGTACATAAAACGACACATGGAGTCCAGAAGGAGCAAGACGCAGCCCCGCGCACTATTCCCTCGACAAAAAGCCACACAAAAATTCCCAAAACCCGCAATGCAATCAAAACACAACAACAACAACATCGAAAAACACAAACGACACAAAACGGAGAAGACGCGCGACGCAGACTACGGCGCCCGAAGCTCGTCGCCCGGCGTTCCCTGATCCCAATGTTCCCACCCCTTTTGGGGAACACGCTGAACGCCAAAATGAAAAAGCAAGAAACCACTTGCAGGAACATCATTCCCATTACTCGTACGTTGTTCCCATCACTTGTACACAATGTTGAGGTGGCGGCTTAGCATTGGTTGATGATACTAGTTGAGCGTTATCTGGCAGGTGGTCATGTCAACGTGTCGTGCTGCAAAGCAAAAAAGAAGAGGCCATTGGTCTCTGCCACATTGGCGGCCTTGTAGATGTGGCGAACTGTGATTTGTCAAACAGTTCTGGCAGGTTTCCCCTCCAATTGTCATTTGACACGATTAGGACTCGATTGAAGTTTTCTGAGAATGTTTTTCTAGGGTATGTATTTTTAATAATCACTTAGTAATAAAATTATTCGTAAAGTCACCCTCTCTTGCACCCTCGATCCCCTCTTTAAGTGGTCTCCACAAAGTAAGGAAATTTGACTAATTCTCACCACTAAATGGTGAAACTCAGCATTTAATGCACAAGACTAATTATAGTATTTGTACAGGTAGGAGCAGTGAAAATGTATGTAGCAGCAGTGGAGGCGCTCCAAAAAAAGGAAAGAGGGGATGAAACTGAGTTTACCACCAAAATTGGTGGAAAAATTAGTTTGGATACCAATTATTTTGTTTGTAAAATTTCATTCCCAGTTACGCAGTTGATGCCCTATTATGCCGAAACTGGCCGTTCTCGCCCCCTAATCGCCTGACTTTACGGATAGCTTAAATATATGTCAAGTTTTATACATACGGGGGCAGGCAAGTCAAAATATTAAAACTCATTTTGGGGCAAGGTCCAAATTTATATTGCAGTGAACTGGGCATGAAACCCAATGTGGGTACCAGACTCTGCACCAAACAGGGTGGGGGGGGGGGAGACTTCACAGATCATTTTAATGTATTAAAGATTCTAGCATTTAAATAGGGGGAAAGAGAATTTCGAGATTTGAAGGCTGGTTTTCTTTTCTCGATGTGGGGGGAGGATATTCTAATTGGAAAATCCAACTAGTGAATTTATATTTAAATGGCAGCATAAATGAGAAAATTTCAAGCTTTTTTAGTTTGATTATAAAATTTAATTATTGGATTTAATTTCTATGCCATTTGTCAATGTATGGATTGCCAATAAGATGCTTCTGAAATTTCAATCATGAGTTTATATTGGAAAACTTTTATTAAAAAAAAAGGTATGTGTGTAAAATAATAATATATGATGTGAGTGTTGAAGAAACCTTAAAGGAGATGAGAGCACCAATGTGACTTGGTTAATTAAATTATTTTAGGGTCATCTTGTGCTAAAAGGAGTCGATGGTGATGTCTTGAATCATAGTGTAATAGTCTTTTTAATATTGTTTCACTATGCTTTATGTGCTTATTAATCATTAGTTTGACTTTAAAAATGTTGAAATGTATTTTAAATTTAATTATTTGAAACTTATTTTGATGTTAAAGTATAATATTAAAAAGATGGGCATACAAATACAACACATAATTTTCAACATTAATTTAGTTTTTGAAACTTACAAACATGTTAAATAAATATTAGTTATGGTAACAATGGCTCCTTTTATCATGATTTGACCCTTTATGATATTTTAATTGTGGGTTATTTTGGTTGATATAAGTAACATATATTCAAACCATACTAATTGAGATGTCCATGATTTTCATAAAATGGATAGTGGATAAACAATTTAGAATTGAATGGCATGTTAATTTAAATGACCCTTTGTGTTTTATCTAAATGATGCATATTTAAGTAATCAAACTTTTAAGGTTTAAATTAAATTTCACAATAATTGAGTTTGGTTCCTATAGTAATCATCATGGGATAAAAATCAAGGTGTCAAATACTTCAATAATGTCATGCTTGTACATGGCCTCATACATGATGGTTGGTTACGGGCATGCCCATCATGTCTTTTAGGGTTAATGTACATTTTAAAGTGATTGTATGTTATTAGGTGTTTAGTGTTTTAGCTTGTTGGCGACTATATAAAAGGCCAATCCTTTCTCTTTTCTTTTTAGTTTTACTAAAATTCCTTTGTTAGGGATAGTCTCCTCCATAATCAAATTCGATTTCTAGATGTTCACGACGGTTCTTACACGGCCACCATCTATATACACTACATGTTTTTTCCTTCTTTGTAATTTAATTCTAGAAAAACTACTCTCTATTGCTTATTGTTGAAAGTGGCAGATTTTTTTTGGCTTTGAGTTCTTGAGTTTCTTTTATTGGTGTTGTTGTTGGTGTTGTTGTTGCCGGAGGGAGCTTGCATTGTTACATTTTCGCCAACCAACATAGCTGGGATCAGGGGAGTAACGTATCCTAAAGAAGTTTCTTTCTTTCTTTCTTTCTCATTCTCTTTCTCTTTCTTGCATAGAGACATGTGCTCTTTCTTTCTCATAGAGGTGTCCACCTCCAAGACTCTTGGAGTTAAGTGTAGTGTGAAGTAAAAAAAAAATTTCTACAACGTAGAATTACGAGCTGCAATGCGGTGTCCGCCACGTTGGTTTCCACCATTACTGTAGAGCTCATGTCATAGTAGTTGTTGTAGTGTCGCCATGTTGCCGGACATTGCGTTGTTGGCTGCCACGTCGTTGGATGTTGTGTCGCTGGCCGCCATGTCATTGGACGTTGCGTCGTTGGACGTTACATCGCTGGACATTGCGTCGTTGGCCGCCACGTTGTTGGACATTGTGTTGTTGGCCAGTGTAGTCAATGTTCGTTTGATGTCATTGTCAAGGTCTAATTAACATCATAGTCAACATTCGTTTGACGTTGCAGTTGGACGTCTATTCGACTTTCGTCAGATGTCCATCAGACTTTTGTCGAACTTCTATTGGACATCCATTTCGTTTCGTTCGATGTTCGTTGCTATTCCGTCCGATGGTAATCAGTTCTGTTTGATGTCCATCACCATTCTGTTCGACATCCGTCATTGTTCCACCTATGTCCATTCACCATTCATCCCCATCGACGCACCATATTCTTGAAACCGTACATTGTGTTAGAACTTTGTAACTAATGTTCTGTATTGTTACAAAATTTTGAGGCATGGGACAACACTATGTCTTCGGATGATGAGAGCATTACCGTTCAGCCAGAGCCCAGGTATTAGTTACGAAGTAACACATAATCATTTGAGTCGATTTCTTTGAGCTCACGATCTTCAAAATGGTACCATTAAATGTCTACAGTCCCACCATTATCCAATACAACTCCTACCAGGAAGTTAAGTTCAAGTTACACTACATCAAAGTCCATTTGGAGGGGTTAATAAGTGGGGTACACATGTTGCCACACCTGCTTTCACACCATCATCGTATATTTTGTTGCAAGTCGTTACCTCTACACCCATATACACCATGGAGGTCAGCAGTTCTTTTCGGAAAATTGAGAAATTCAACGAAAGGCCAAGTATTATTTTTTTGAAAGAGTTGAAGGCAACTTTCTCAACTATGGTTTGTGAATTGGAACTCAAGTATGGCGGTAATTACATTGAAATGTTCGCATTCAAACAATTGGCTTGTTATGTGCACTAAGAGGCATTAGATGTCGACGAGCAACATTTTTCAAGGATTTTGGGCGTCACTTAAATCCTTAATCCAACCTACGCCAGAGCCATCGCCGCCGCTTTTCAAGCTACACTACAAGCTGCCATTGCACATCATGGGATTATGCTTAATAATCCAGACTCAGTACCTACCTTAGTAAACCTTTGTCCTTAACAACTCATTGTTGCTACCATAAACATTCCTCCCAACATCAATGCATTAGCTTTTGTTGATCCAATGGGGGAATTTTTTCGAATTCTTGAATTAGAATTTCCAGTCAAGAGTTCTGAAAAAACTCTATAACTCACCACCTTCTCTCGATAGAAGGATGAAACCCTCAAAATGCTCTATAGGAGGCTTCTCAAGTTCAAAGAGGATACTTAGAGCATCATAGAATTGGAAGTTGCCCATTGGTATCCTCGTTCATTGGAAGGTATTCTGACACTCCATGTGCAGGTTTTGGAACGAGTTTTTTGCAGAATTTAGAAACTCGTACACTTTGCTGGATGTGTATAACATTTCTAAAAAGTTGGAATTGGCTCATGCACACTATGAGGTTAGTACTATGAAGCCTCCCTTACGTTCAAGGCTTTAACCTCCACTAGTTACACCAACCAGATCATCACATTTTTCTTCAAGGATTAAAGTAATGCATTTAACTACACCCATCCTACCTTCTTGCAACTATTGTGGCAATCTTGCCCACAAAACTAATGAATGCAACATTCCTTCCAAGGATCTCTTTTGTGATTATTGTGGGAAAGAGGGACATCAAGAAGCTATTTTTTTTGCCAAGTTCCCGAAACGGAAGCAACTTCAATTACCACGGCAAAATCTACCAACATCTTCCGCTACCCCTCAACCAAAAGCCAAGGCACCTCAACTTTCCACTCAGGCTTTCCCCACCAAGGGTAATTCTAGTAAGAATGTTAAGAAGAAGGAGCATAATGCTGACAAGAGGGAAGTGCTTCAAGCCCATGCCATTCAAATTCAAACTTTGCAAAATGAACTTGAATCATTAAAGGCCCAACTTGTTAATCTAAAAAGCAAGTCTTCTCAACCAGCTAGTCATGCCTAACCTGTACAAAATTCAAGATCACGGGAAAGACCTCTTAGGTCATTCTATGGCCTCTCGCACGATGCCATGGTTAGGGAGCATGTTTTTTTCCAATGCACATAATTCTAGTTTCACACCAGAAATTGCCACTTCTTTTTGCCCTTCCTATTTTGTAAAACAAGAGGCTAATGTGGCACCCAAAGTTTCTGCCACTAGGTAGGTAATTTAGATTAGTGGAGTCACATATGGTTCAAGTCCTATTACTAGGGCTAAAGGAGTTCGAGCTGTCGTGCAACAATCTTTTCGTCCTCTTAACACGGAAAAAGAACGCACCTTGTTAGCGAGGGGGGAGGAGACTACTACAACACAAGCTACTAGGGCATCAACTTATCATGTCCTAGGAGTACATGTACATAAAAAAAACACACAACTTTCCACTGATTAGCTTATGGAATGCCAACTTCAAATAAGTGAAGTGGTTCAAAAGCTTGTGAGTACACCGTTGTTTAGTTTTCAAGATTTGAAACTAAGCACCAGGGACATAATTGCAATACTAAAGGATACCCTAAACACTACATTAGGTCCTTTACTAATCCATGATCCACATGCTACAGGGGTCCCATTCAACACCCTGAAGAAACATTCGATTGGCGCACGTGTTGGAGATGGCGTTCGTAATTTATTCACTAGTTCTAACATGGCTAAACTAGTAGGCTCTCCTACCTCTAATTCTACATTCACATATCAAAAGGGAGCTAAGAACACCTCACTTGTGGATTTGTTATTCAACAAAGGCGTTATGGATAGCCATTCTCTTCACAAAGTCTCTTAGTCATTTCCAAAAGTGGTGCCTAATGAGAGAACTTCCATCCCCATCGGAGTTGCCATTATCGACAATACTGAGTTAGCAATCCACGTGGGAGGACATACACCTAAAGTGGTACTTCTCGATACAGGTGCCCAACTAGTGATTGTTGGAGTTCAATTTGCCAAGAAGATGGGCATGATCGATTCTAAACTACGAAAATCTATGTGGCAAATTTGCACCGCTAATGGGAACGTAAAGGAGGTACTTGGGGAGAGTTCGGATTTGATTACACTTAACTTCAATGAAGGTATAGATCAGGAGCTTTGCCTATAGGTTAGATGTTTAGTCACGAATGCCACTAGTTACAATGTGCTCATTGGGCAAAAGGCCCCATTTCCACTAGGATTTACAATTGACAATTAATTCGAGCATGCGTACTATTGAGTGGATTGGGAGATTGATGGTCATCGTTTGGGATACATACCCTTTGATTTACATGGGAACCATAGTCCTATGGTTCACCATTGTATGCTCAAGGAAGCACACACCATTTCTTACATCCAACAAGCTAACCACAAGTGGATAGAAGGTGATGAAGAGGAGACAGCTTACACCCAAGCTACTGAAAGCTTGAAGGTGGTTCCTACTGACATTCAACATGGATTAGAGGTTTTACAGAAGTTCAAAGTAGCCCACAAACCCTTGGTCAAAACTTTATCTAGTTTTGAGAACATGGAAAGCCATGGTGAATTAAATAAGCCAGTATTTCATTAGCTAATCACTTGGACATCGCCTAAAGAAGGGATTACATTACTAGAGCTCTTTGGTGGTATTGGTATAGGTCTCAAAGCCCTACTACAATCAGGGATGATGGTTCAGAGGTATTTTTACTTAAACATTGATCGTATTACAAGGCAAATGGTGACATCGAGAATGAGGGAACTCACAACTAGATTTCCACAACAATTTGCAACCATCGCATGGAAGGCTAGTTTCACGTTTTTGCCCCCTGACATACAACTAATTTAGGAAAAACATATGGAATTACTTGGCCCTGTGGATCTCATCATTTTAGGTTGAAAGTGTCAAAGATTCTCAATGGCTGGATTTGGAGAAGGCTTGAGTGACACAAGATCTAGTCTCTTCATGGACATGGTATGATTGATCACTTGGGCTTAATCCATTTCTCCTACGCTCGATTATGTAATTGAGAACACCCCTTTTCAACTTGACTAGAGGGAGAAAGTCCAGGAACACTACACATTGGTCAAGCATTACTTTAGAGAGCCACTCTTATTCGATGCAGCACAATGCGATTCCTATGCGCACCGGCTGCGCAACTGGTGGACCAACCTTGCACCACTTTCATTTGTGCAATTAGTTCTAAAATACACCATCAGAGACCCCAACCTGGAGGTTTTTCACATATTGGATAATCAGAGCTATTGCCAACTAGTTACAAGGCAAGAGAAACTTCTTTGGTTTCTTACAAACACAATAGGAAAACTAAGAGGTGTTTGGCCCACATTTGTCTCCTTCCTAGGAGCACACGCCTTTCAAGGAGATGGACCAAGCCTGGTGTATCGTCATGCTTCAGCCACTTGGGATGAACCAAGTCCGGAAAAAAAAGAAAGGGCTATGTTGTTCCAAACTAGCACTATTAGTCACACCAAGGTGACTAGATTGGAGCGTAACGTTTTACTGGGGAGAGGCATGGACCTGAACTCCTTTACATGGTTGTTGGTAACCTGTGTACTCTTTCAAATGTACACAACACCAACACTTATTCAATCAGCTTGTAGTTTTGGTGATGCGACCACATGGCACCTCAACCAAGTACACTTGCTTATCTTCAACACTCTACGTTTCATTCTTAGTGTTGGGGGGGAGGAGGTACCATGTAATTTGACTCAAGTTGTTTCTAATACACCTAGAAGTACATTAACTTTTGGAGAAACAATTATAACCTTCTACGAATCTACGTAGTTGGATAGTGGAGAACCTAGTACACCAAGTTTTTCAAACACACTTTCCAACTCCATTCCATGTGTTTCCAACTACCCTTTTGTTATGGGGAACAAGCTCACCAAGAAGGAAAGAGACCAAGTCACAAATTTGTTAATTAAGTATGAGAATGTGTTCGCATTCTCAATGAAAGACTTAGGTAGGTGTAAGATCATGTAATTCTTTATATACCTTACAAATGAGACACTTGTCTATCAAAGGAAGCATAGGTTGAGCAAGCATGAGTGGGAACTAGTAGATGAAAGATGCAAAAAGTTCCAAGAAGCTGGTCTCATTCAGCCATCAAGTTCTGATTTCGAAACTACTACAGTAATGCCAACAAAGAAGGATTCAGCTGGATTATGGATTGAGAAAAGGATCTGCAAGGATTATAGGCCTTTGAACCTAGTTACACCTCAGGACAAGTACCCCATGCCCATCCTTGAAGAATTGTTTGATAGCATTGGAGACTCAAACATCTTCACAATTGTGGATCTGAGGCAAGGCTTTAACCAGATTGTGTTTACTGCGAAGGATCACAAGAAAATGGCATTCCATGGAAGCAACAAGTTGTGGGAATGGCTTGTGATGCCTTTTGGATTGAAGAATGCACCTGTCTTCTTTCAGCGAGTCATGGACCAGGTTCTTGAAGGGGCAAATTTTTTGAAATGCTACGTAGATGACATCCTAGTGCATAGTAAGGGACTCCTGCAACATTTGGCTCATCTTGAGGAGTTATTCAAGAGGCTCCATGAAGTCAATATGAAGATCCATCCTAAAAAGTGTGAGTTTAATATCATTTCAGTAGTCCACTTTGGACATAGAATTTTGCCAAATGGTATTATGGTTCATTGGGCCAAAGTAGTAGCCATTTTAGAGATGCCCAATCCTACTGATGTTCACACTTTGAAGAACTTCATCAAATTATGTAATTACTACAGAATTTATGTCCAAGATTTCAATACTATTGCTCATCCTCTCTATGCATTATTAAAGAAAGATGTTGCTTGGACATGGAGTGATGAGGCTCAAGAAGCTTTCAACACACTCAAAGAAAAGCTTTCAAAGTTCCCATTTTGAGAAAACTTGATTTCAGCAAGGTCTTCATTCAACACACTAACTGGAGTGCTTTTGGTATTAGAGCTATTCTTGGCCAACTTGATAAGGAAGGCGAAGAATATGTTATTGCTTATGCATCCCAAAACAACAATAAGGTTGAGAGCAACTATTCTTCATACAAGGGGGAGTGCCTTGTTGTTGTATGGGTTGTCATACATTTCAAGCCCTATATTTATGGCACCAATTTCACTTTGTATACCAACCACTAGCCTATTAAATGGTTGATGACCAATGATAAACTTACTAGTAAGTTAACTCGTTGGGCGCTTATACTTCAGGAATATGAGTTCAAGGTTATTCACCGACTTGGTATTACACATCAGAATGTGGATACCATGTTGCGGAGACCTCTCACTACCTCTAAAGATTTTTCAGAAGCCAGGCAAGACTTTGACCAAATTTTAGCAATACATGTATTTGATGCATCTAGTTATCTTGCACTATTGTAATGTAACCTTGTTGAGCATCCCATTGTGGATATATGGGAGGACTTAGACACTTTGAGGTTTTTTCAACATGGGGAATACCCTCCCCAAGTTACATCAAGTCATCGAGATCGCATACAACAACGGTCCAAATGTTACTCATGGAAGGACAATCACCTTGTTCGATGCTTACCACAAGGCGACATAGTAGTTCCTCCACCACATGAACGGCTTGGTCTTATTCAAAAGATACACTCGGAGCTTGGACACTTTGGAGTTAAGTGTATTTATAGCCTTCTCGCTCCTCATTACCATTGGAGAGGTATGTATGCTCAAGTCCAAGACGTCATTGCTAGGTGTGAACAATGTGATAGAGTGAAAACTTCTTTTTCCTCTCGACAGCTCACACTTTTTCCACTCCCTATTTAAGGCATATTCTATCGTTGGTCATGTGATTTAACTGGAGAGTTACCATAGACCTCCAAAGGTAATGTTTACATCATGATTATGATTGAGCATTTTTCAAAGTGGGTCGAACTTGTTGTGCTGCCAGACAAGTCATCACACAGCACTAGCCAGGCTTTTTTATAACAGGTCCTAGGTAGGTTTGGGGCTTGTGCTGAATGCCTTACTGATCAAGGATTAGAATTTAGGAGAGAATTCCAAGACCTACTTGACCATGCTCTCATTGACCAACGCCGGACTTCAAGAGATCATCCCCAAGTTGATGGCCTTGTAGAGAGGATGGTTCAGACATGCAAGAAGGGACTTTGGAAGATTTGCTTCACTAGGAACAAAGAGGATTGGGACCTGGCCTTCCCTTACATCGCCATGGGTTACAGAATGTGCAAACATGCCTTTTTGTCTCATTTTTTTCCTTACTTTCTATTTTTTGGAAGACATCCCATTCCACCCTCTTCCATTGCTACTCAAATGGACTAGGTTGTGGACTTGGACTTTCCATCCACTTGGGCTAGGGTCATCGTAGAAAAGGCTGCTCTATTCAAGAGGGTTATGCCCATGGCCATGGAAAACTTGTCCATGGCACAACATCGAAACGCTTTACAGTATGCACACACACGAGGTGGCAATTACAAACCTAAGGTGAGACAATTTGATGTTGGTGACTTTGTGTATTTCCAACAACAACTTAATGATACTCTAAACATTTCTTCCGGTTGCACTATCTTAAGGATTAAGGCGATTAGGCCTTCAGGTGTGTTGGAATTACAAGGAGTTGACGAACGCACAATTTAGGATCACTCCAAAAATTGTGCGCCCTGCCATGTGCCAAACTTGGATCCTACCATCATCACATCGACTTGGATTCCTCCACTTGACTATCCATGTCATGTATGTTAGAGGACAAACGATGCTAATTAGATGTTGCTTTGTGATAACTGTAATGGTGGATACCATCTTTTTTACCTCAAGCCGGAGCTCACTCAAGTTCTTGCCGACATTTGGTATTGTTCATCATGTTTTCCTGTAGCACCTTGATTTTAACTTAAACCATGCCACGTTTTTCCCGGCTCAGGTCTGGGGGGGGATACATGAGAATTTCATCTCAGCCTCCTCTTGTGCATTGTATATATATGTGCGTGCATATCTTTTTGGTTGATTAATTTTTACCTTTGACTAGTTTTCGTCTTTTGTTTAATAGAGTTTACTATGGATTTACACCTTTATGACATCATACGTCATGACACTACACGTCACAACAACTGTCATGTTCGTTCATGGCTTCATACATGATGGTTAATTATGGGCATGCCCGTCATGCCTTTTAGGGTGAATGTACACTTTTAGGGTTAATGTACATTCTTAGGTGATTGTACGCTATTAAGTGCTTAGGGTTTTAGCTTGTTGGCAACTATATAAAAGGCCAAGTCCTTCCCTTCTCTTTTTAGTTTTTTTAGAATTCTTTTGTTAGGGAGAGTTTTTTCCATAATCAGATTGGATTTCTAGATGTTCATGGCGGCTATTACACGGCCACTGTCTACATGCACTACATGTTCTTTCCTTCTTTGTAATTCAATACATGAGAATTTCATCTTAGCCTTCTCTTGTGCATTGTATATATATGTGCATGCATCTTTTTTGGTTGATTAGTTTCTACCTTTGACTGGTTTTAATCTTTTTGTTTAGTAAAGTTTACTATGGATTTACACCCTTACGACACCGTACATCACAACACTACACGTCACGACAATAATAAATTGAATTGATATTTTTTAACAACTTAAGGTTCACAATTTAAATCCTTCTTATAATCATTTTTTAAAAAAAAATTGGAATATATTTCTTGATTGGTTAGGTTTCAAAGCAAAGGTTTTAAGTTGAAAGGGAGATGGCAAAAAAAACTCAAGAATAGAATGTGTAAAATGAAATGGGATTTTTTTTCATAATTAGATTGAATGTTGGGAGGTTTGCAATGTGCCCCAAACTCTCCCAATGTATGCATGCACAAATGCCTTGGCTATATTATTGTCTATGTTATATACACAATTTGTGTTTCTTATGAAAGTTTTGAGCTCCAAATGATGCATTTAAAAAAAAAAGTTTAGAATTTTTTGTGTGGATAACTTCATTTTGTGGATAACTTCAAATCATTCCCCACTAAAATGAAATTTTTATTCTTTATATGTAAGCATTTATTATTAGAATGTGGGTTGAATTCTTGTTTTATTGTATTGTAATGTGATTTTTTGGGTTGAGAATTTAATAGTCCCTTGAGTGATAAGGTTCAAAGTGTTCTCATGACATGAAACCATAATTGTGGTTGGATTTCTTGCAAGAAAGTAAACATGTGTGAAAGAGAACACACATGTAACAAAGGTTGAAAAAACTACCACAACTATTAGGTGTTGTATGATTACCTTACTAAAGTTTGATTGTTAATCATGTGTCCATCTAGTTGTTTTGTGTGCCAATCTTTAAAATCTATCTCAATTTATGTTATTCTTTACATTTCAAGATTTTGGGGGTTCTTTCTAGAGCACATGGTATGGTGTAAGTTGGATACATTTGTGCAAATATAAGAATATTGTGACATATTCTAGATGGTTGAACTCTTTTTCCCTAACATTTTCGATCTAAGGTAGTTATACTTTCCAACATTCCTTTACAAATTACATAACCTTCCATGGTGTTACGTGTACTACTTTGATTACATTAATGGATTATATGTTTCATACAAGGCATAGGTGCAATGTATGGCATACATGTAGTGATTATGTTTGGGTGAAATTGAAGTCATTGGGGGGTGGGAATGATAGCAAAGTAATCTCCTAATGAGATACAAGTGAATATGCCATAATTGTATGGTTGACACATGTATGAGTGATAAACTAAATCTAAAGGCCACTTATTGCCATTTTCACTTCTTATGGTAGATTGACATGCAACCTTAGAAGCACACATTGATGAAGGAACTGAACAAAAACTCCATCATACTACCCTTTGGTGACATGCAAGACAAGGTACATAATCCATCCATTCCAAATACAAATGTATGTGTATTGTATGTTATTAATACATCAAGATCCAAGTTTTTATGACACAACATAGGAGATCTAATGAGATCAAGGGTGAGTGACATTTTTGATGATTAGTAGATTGAGACCATAATGAAGGTAGTGTTACGTTATACATATGTCATTGTGTAAATTTAACATGGTTCAATGATTGGTGTATTGGTAGCTTCAGATAATGTCAATAAGTTTTTTTAATGATAAATGGTAAATTTTTTAATTTAAATATAAATGATATAAGCATGGGTGGTGGCGTATTCATGACACACATACATTAGTAGAAATTGGCCAAAATGTAATCATTCTATTTGTAATTACATGTAAATATTAGTTATTTCTGACTACCTTTGAACATTTTTGCAATTATTTCTTGTGTTGGTCATATTTATAATTACGTTGCAACTAGTTTATGATTATTGTGGTTTTCATCCTTCATGTGAACAACATTTAGTTTGGTTTTCATCGAAGATGAACAATTTATGTCCCATTAGATATAAATGCAACTAATTTAATCGTAGCCCTACAAATATTCAAAAGTGTATTTTGTGTATTTTAAAAGTATAGTTGGGTATATATCTTAAGATTTACAAATGTATACTTTGAATGTGTATGAATGGCCATATTCCATGTGTGTTCAAGGATTATTATAAACATTAAATGACTTTCATATTATGGTTCCACTAGGTATATATTTTGAGTATATTAAAGTTCTATGTAAGATATTTAGTAAATACATTGTGGCCATATTACAAGTTTATTCAAGCTATTTTATTATATTTCCTAAAATTAATACAAATGACATTTATTTGAGCTTTGTGTTACAACGTGCTACTAGTGACGATCAATTATTTAAATTTTTTCTTATGTTTTCATATATTTATGTCAATGTCAAATTTAATTTAAATTAATATACATTTCATGGACGTGAAAAGACACATGTTAATTTTTTTTTTATATCCATGTTGGTGGATAGGAAAAAGGAGTAAGATAGTTATAAAATGGAGGTAGTTATTAAGAAAGATGGGAGATAGTTATTATGAAAGCTAATAGGAAAAGGATGTAGTTGTAAAAGAAAAAATTATGAAGTAGTTATGAAGTAGTTAGGCTTGAAAATGAGGTAGTTATTTTTGAATTGTTTTTGCAGTGGTTCAAGGATGATTATACAACTAAAATGGTCATGTAGAATCGACATATGAAACTTTTTGCAAAAAACCCCATATAAACTAGTTCTCACGTCATTGGAATTATTATATTTTTATTATCTTATTTATTTTATTGATTATCTTATGATAAAAAATAATCTTTAATATTATCTTTCATAGAATTTTAAAATAATATTAGTTTATTACATAATGATGATGATGATATTAGTATGATAGAAAAAAAAAATTAATGAAATTATTTTCAAAAGACTAATGTATTTATTAAAATTAATTTTTATTTATTAAAAATTTATTATAATAGTTCATAATAACTATATCAAATGACACAATAATATATATAATGATAATAAAATAGCTAACCTAGGCTAACTACAAATTAAATGATTTTTGTTATTATAAAAAATCAGTTATTAAGTATTATTAAATTATAATAATCATTATGAAAAAAAGGTGTTTTGCAACTAGGTTTGCAACTTAGTTTTTGAATTACAATGACCATTTGCAATTCATTGCATTTCTACACCCATGAGTGCTATTGGATAAGTTGCATGAGTTGCAAGAGATGCAACTCATTGTAACTTAGTTGCAACTTTATTGAAACAACTCCTTTTTCAACTATAATGCAACTCCCTTATGATTACAACCATAATCTCATGCTAATATCATTTTTCATCCATTCATCAAAATTTAACACGTGACATTATGAGGATTTTTTGATGAATTTTTTTGGGAATATTGATAGCCATCATTCATTATAATTATTCATTTTAAATGATTTTAGATTATGACACTTGGCATAATCAAAAAGTTGCCACATGGCATATTAATTGAATTTTGGAAACACACACACACACACATATATATACCCCTAGGTAGGTTGGTAGTCAATACATAGCCATAGGTAAGGTAAGTTGGTAGCTCCTACATACCAACTTACCTATTTACCTAGTTACTTAGGTAGGCAAGTAGGTAGGAAGGTAGAAAGGTAGGTGAACTAAATAGTAGCCACATTAATTTTTTAATTTTTTATTGTGTTTTGCCTTTAGGGTTATGCTTTTATGAACTAATTCCAACATGGCACATGTATTTTAATGTGAGAATGCAAGAAAAGATGCCTCCTTTATATAGTTTGTGACATGAGATTTTGAAGACAAAACATACCAGTTAAATTTTTTAATTGCACCCTGGTTGTAATTGATTGCAACTACAAATATTCTCACATGCTTTGTGTTTAATTTTAATTTTGTGATTAATCTGAATTTTATAATTAATCATATGACATAATCACTTAAAATTTAATTATTTGAATTAAATATCTAATAATTAATTATTTAGATTGATTATTTGAATTAATTAATATAATTCAGATAATTAGTTAGTTAATTAATTCAGATAATTAATTATCAAAATAAGTATCAAAAAATTAATTATCAAAATAAATATCAAATAATTAATTATTGAAATAACTATCAGATATTTAATTATAAAAATAATTATTTTGATAATTGAGGATCTAAATTCAAATAAAATTTGATAAATACTCACTTAAATTGAAAAAATATATTATCAATTATTTGAATTAATTAATTATATTTAAATAAATATTCAGTTAGTGAATTTAGATAATTAGTTACTAAATATTTTATTATCTGATTTTAGATACTTATTTATTTATTATCTGAATTAACTAAAAAAATAATTATTTAAATTTGAAGAATGAATTCACATTAATAGTTTATTATTCAATTTAATTAATTAGTTTGCATTTAAGTTTATAACATATTAATACTAATTGATAAATTATGAACAACTAATGGCATCTAGGTGGCCACATAATGGCATAGTTGTGGCACAATAATGAGCAATTAGTAGTACAATAATGGCCACTTAGTGGCAACATAAGGGCCAACTACTTGGAGGAATAAATTTCATAGTTGAAAACCAATTCCAAAGCTTGTACCTCATGAATGGTGGGAATGTGAACACATGGCGTAATCTCACATATGAAAATTGTACTTTAGTTGCAAAATAATTCCTCAATGTGTATTTCATTTTTAATAATCCTAATTTAATCGCACATTATAATTACAATGTAATTTTTTTAAAAATCAAACGTAATTGATTACATGTGTAAATATAGTGTGTATAAATTACCATATACAAAACACATTTAAAACTATGGTGTAATTACCAAACAACTAATGTATTTTTTGATGTGAAAATTTATTTATTATATGAATGTATTTATAAAGTGTAGTTGCATAGGAGTTGCATTTTGGAAAACGTAGTTACAAAATAGGTTTATTTGAATAGGTTTTGAGCTTTAGTTGCAAAGTAGTATGGTTTTCGTAGACATGATTTTTCATAGTGTGTAGAAAATAAACAATCATTAACCAATAGATTAAATATACAATCCAAAATTTGAATAGGTCCCAACACTTGTTCTGCTAATTCACTCATTGTTCAACATATGTCACTAGTTCATTAACTAGCGATTCACAAAAAATTCTAATAACAATTAGGAGCATTAAATATATTTTAAATTAAATTTATATGCTGTTTGTTTGATAAATTATAATTTATCCATCCAAAGAACAAATGATTATATTCCTTTCACTATACATCTTTCAAACCTTCAAATAATGAGAGCCATTGCATATTCATTGTTCTTGACAACATATTAATTCTAAGAAATGAAATCAATATATAATATCAAAATTCAATGCAAAAAAATAAAAATAAATTTATGATGGTTTAAATATGTGCATATTTTTAAAAAAAAGTAATAATAAGGTGGAAAAAAATTTCTTCACTTAATACCCCTAAATAATAGCTTTGACACAAGTAGTGTAAAATTTCAACACTGTAGTGCCCCCTTAGGTTCAATCATTACATTGAACCATTCAATCATCATATTTTTCAATTCAAAATTGCTTCTCACCAAATTGAACAAAGCAAAAATAATCTAAAAATGCATTCCTTGAATATTGATGAGTAAGGGGTGGGTGAAAAAATCTCTTGGACTCCTCATCATAAATAAGGCTTAAATTTGAAAGGTAATGGCAATACACTACATAATAAATGTTGTGTATTTTGTGCAACACTGCACCAAATTGTACAATGATAACATTAATTAGCTTGGGTGGGTTGTGAAATTAAATGAATCCAAATTTAAATTTAACATGCAAGTTGCAAAGCACAAAGACTAGGGACATATATTTAATGAGCAATTTGTTTTTCATTTATTTCACATTTGAATAAATTTTGCAACTCATTTCATGTTCCCCTACTCCTAGAAATTTGTTTTTGCATTCAAATAACATGGCCATCTAAGTTGACAAACATAAAGTTTCAAATATGTAGGCTGCCTTCTCTTGGGATTTTGTATAATCAAACTTTGTAATCTCACTCACATCCATGAAAACATAGATATCTCACCATCTTATCCTTCAATGCTACAAATTGGAAACCAATTTGGAATCCTAGGGACATTGTGAGTAGATGTGAAAGTATGAAATATTATTTGATCATAGAGGAGTCAACTTCAAGGGTGATTAATATATTATGCAACAACTATTGCCACAGTGATGAATTGTGATAATCAATATGACAACATGACATATCAAAAACCTCAGAATATGGAGAGGCTTGGTACTAATTACTGTGTTGTTGCAAAGCTAAAAGTTTACATTTTACAAAATACAACATTTTATTGTCCTATGAGTGATGAGAGAGATAAAATGATCCAACTTGCTTAATATCAATGAATCTCCCCAAGAGATATAGTTTCAAAGTGTAACCATGGGTGGAATAAAATTTTATGTTATTTCTATACTTCAAAAAAACAAAAATTGCCATCACTAGAGGCCAAAATTAGGAAACCAGTTGAATTGCCTTTTGCCTTTTGGATTGTTTTAGCACCCTACCTCACACACCCATGTTTATTAGCATTGTATGAAGACCAAACAAAATTTTCTTACCCATGCAATGTTCTCTCAAGCCGTGGAGACCATTGAGTGTTTGAAGTTGCTAAACCACCCCATTTCAAGCACCATGAAATATGTTAATTCCATTTGCAATATGAAAGAAATAAATCACAAATGAATTTTTAAAAAAAAGTCCAATATGTAACATGAATACAAAATTTTGAAACAAGAAAACAAGGTGAGAAGGGGACCTACCTCCACTAAACACCATCACTTTTATGGCAATGACCGAACATTTCACAAATTCTAGCACCCCATCCTCCCCCTATGACAATTTTTGGTAGTCGAAGATTTCTAAAATCTTCTTGATGTCTCATAAAACTTTTTTTTCCATCTTACAACAAACACCTTCTCCATTGATAATGTTTTCAAATTGTGAGTTGATAGTCAAAATTGCACTATCACTAATCAAAATAATCTCTTTACTTTCAAGGATAATTGCAATTTCCGGACTTTCACTATTTGGCAAAGTGTACAAATCTTGTGGAGACATTACAATGAAAGTTGAGAACCCACTTGGGTCAATCAACCTCATTGCTCAATTTGAAGTTCCTTGTGTTTACATGGTGCATTGGGGCCAATTCAACAAACATGTTATTAGCCCCCAAAATGAATGCACACAAAACAAATTCAAATAACAAAGATAACACAGATGCAAGGGGAAAGTATGAAGCGCATTCTTGAACATATTGGAACTGCCAATGTTGATGCCCCATATTCTCCTAGATTGATGTCCATCTCCATGTTGTAACCACTCTCTTCCCCATCATTAATCACACTCAAAACTAAGATTGCTAAGGTATGTGTCCACTCACAAAACACGTGAGCATTTAGCTTTGCACATTGGTGACAATAATTGTTCCCCTGAACAAACATAATTTGGTATTTAATACTACTTGACAACCCTAAGCTCAAAACTAAAAACTCACTAGACACTATCATTTTCTAATACAAAATTGTAATACCTAGCATGTGCAATATCAGCCAATCAAAAGTGATGACACAGTCACTTGCTATCCTAAAAATTAGTAGAATTGGGCTCCACTGATGTGGGTTGGAGGAGAAGCAACTGGTGACATTGCATAACAAGCGGACATTGAACTTGGTGACAAGATCCTTAGATGAGAGAAGGAAGGCCATTAATTTGGTGATGAAGTTTTGCATTGATGGTGGGAATTGCATTGCTTGACTAATATCATTGCAACCAAGCATGAAGATTGAGGTGACAAGATGTTCCTAGCACCTATGTCCAATAATGTGATGAGAGGGGGAGGGGGGTGTGACAAACTCTTGTTTCTTCCGATGTCATTAATTTCTCAAAGAAAAATAAAATCTCCTATTTCTACATTAGGGAATAAAGTGTGGCAATATGCAGAACATCTTGGGGAACAGACTGGGAACATGGTGAGAACTCATTGGGAATTTGATAGGAACACATTGAGAACATCAAAATTCAATCCTCCCCTCCCCCTAAAGGGAAAAAACCTGGGCCAATTGGCTGCATTGTCTCTTTGGCTGTCAGGAATTTCTGTTTATAATTGTGTTTATCACCCACTTTTACCTACACTTATATTACCCTCCAAAATTCTTATGGAAAATATTACTTAATTTCAAAGTTGTTTTGAAAAATATCACCTAGTTTTTTAATATTTATTTTCAGAGATGAAAATCACTCTAAATTCTAAATATTCAATATCTTTTGCTCTGTTGATCCAAAAATTGCGAAGCAACAAATGTGCAAATCACCCCTATTGAGGGCAAGTTTGCTAGGAGGGCCCACAAATTTGGGTGGGTATAATGTGGTCACATCATCCAAAGAACTAGACACCTATGGGAAAGCCTTCATTGTCATCTCGTAGTGTATTTTGCATAGCACAAAAAACCCACAAGCATTTCAGAAAAGGAATACTCAATTAAATGGGCATTTCTGTTTTTCAAAACACTTGAGTCAGTTATTTTCCTTGTGATATTGTCGGGTACCATTTGAGTACCCACTGGATATCATGGGAAATTTTCAAAAAGAAGCAAGAGGCACGACTTTACACCTTGCAATGCACTTGGCCGAGGGATTGGGGAGATAAGAGGCCCTCGACTTTCCAAAGGCAAGAGGGAAAATTTCCACAATTCATCGATTGTACTTGCCCATGCTAAAAACATTGTCACCCAAATTACATAGTAACGATTTATGTTTCACAAGCTAATTTATTCAGCATGTACCCACTAGGAAGTAGCCATGTGTGGTAACTCATCAATGAAAATGTCGCCTTAAGAGTAACATAATAATATGAGTGAAGACATTAAGTTGGGCATCCCCATTCATGGCACCATATGCCCGTATCTTAGTATACTCAGTGCTCACAAAGGACATCAATGGCACCTTGAATAATACAGTATACCACTGGTTTTTATTTATCACACAAATGTGATTGGAGTCAGTGTTTTTTCCTTTCAATTCTGTGATGTAGCCGAGGTGGCAATCATCCAGAAGCTCATTTAGCCAAAACTTCCTATTAAAAAATTAAACGAAAAAAATAATCCCAACAAATTTTTTGCCATCTACTTAAGCCAGTGTAGAAATCTGGCGATTAAAATATAATAAAATCAGAATACTTTTTCAAATTCTGATGATTTTCTTTCAAAGAATCATTAAATTTGTGACAAAAAAATTCCCTAAATTTCACACACAAGGAAAAAAAAACAAAGGCTGATCAGACTTTGAACTCAATAAATTTGCTGCATCAAGTGGGTCCAAATCACACTTCTTACACACTTTACCTATAGATACAGACATATGTATACCTAGACATAGACATGATGATCCCTAATACTGCATTAGCACCCTCATCCACATTAGATATAAATCAGCATAGTAAGAAGGTCACCTACTGTCTAGGAACTGGTCCTCACCTAGTGACTGTTTGTCTGGCAGAATCAGCCACCAGGCACCCAGCCTTCTCTAATACTCTAAAAGTTTCTGTAACAAAACATACAGATGGGTTTTTTCATTCATGTGTCAACATGGTCTGAGAAGCAAAGGGCACTGGAGGCTCTCCTCTCTCAGTTTTTGGTGCATTTTATAGGCAGAAGGTGTTAGTAGTGTTACAATGAGTGCATGCAATCTCTATTTTGAGATGGGTTGTTGTAGTAGATGAGGGTTTTTCTAGATTAGGCATCCTTTCAGATGGTCCTCTCTTTCCTTATTTGATATGCTTCTTGTGACAGGAGGGGGTTTGAGAACTTGATGTTCCCTTGTGGTTTGCCCTCTTAGGTGGTTCTTTTGTCTTCCTAAACATGAGGTGTCCAATTTTGTTCCTTCTATTCCCCCTTTTTTGGGTGCTTTGGTTTTTATTTGATTGGCAGGGTTTCATCATCAAATATACTTTATTTAGACAAGGCAAACGATACATGAGTCAACCAAAACTGGAAACCTTTGAAACTTTTGAAACCTAAAAGGCTCAGATAATCTTAGTTTGGACCCCATAATGACCACTTCCCGCCCCCACCAAAAACCTCCATGTACATAGTAGCTTGCCTCTAGGCAACCAGGATAAAAAGTATCATGGCCCCAACTGGAATATCCATGCCTCATGAGAATTGAGAGAGCAGCCTCTTTTCATCCACAAGGAGAGCAATTGCAAAATCTTCATCAAAGCAGCTATCGATCATTGGGCCAATGAGAACCAAGGCCGATACCTTTTGCTAACTAGTAGGTTGAATGAAACGAAGGTCAAAGGTAATGGGTTGTAATTTGTGACCTGACAACCAATCAGAGTGCCAGATTCTCACGCGGGATGGTTGTGAAAACAAAGTGCTGGTGACTGGTGACCAAGTGGTCAAAGGATAGCCAAGATCTAATGTGGAAACTGGCAATCAGGAAAGTGGTGATTAAGTGCTGCTGGGGCAAAAACTAAAAGAAAAATGGAGGCCGGTGACAATTGGGCAACTGGCAACCAGGGAAGTGCTGACCCAAGTCCCTGAGGAAAACAAAACTTTGGTCACCAGAAACATGGCCAGAAACATATGACGGCAGTGTGTGTGTGTGTGTGTGTGTGACCAAGGGAAGTGACTACCAAAATGTCTCCAATGAAATAACATAGGCAAATTGCAGGGTTTATGGGAAGTGACAGCCAAACTCCCCGATCGAATGAAATGACATCATCCTCTTGGAGTGGGGAGGTGATGGCTTGGCAGTTGGATCGTGGGTGGTGGTGGTGAAGGTGAGTTAAAGTTTGAAGGAGACAAACAAAGAATTTGCTCACACAAAGTGGGTATAAATCTTTTGTTTGCAGTCATAAAATATGCCAAAAATCCAACAAGTGGATCATTCTGTTTCCATGATGTGGGAACAAATCTGACTGTTAATCACAAGGACTAAAATTGAGCTAATCCTCAGCCTAGAATTGTTCATAATTTCAGGCCCTAGATGCTTATATTCTTTTATAAAAAAGTGCTCTTTTAATGTAGATGTGATAGAAAGTGTACACCAGACACATTCCTTGGTTCCTCCTCTTGTAATTTGGAAATGATAACCAGGAAACTATACATGTGCACATATGTCTTTAGAGGTCAGCCAGGAACAAAGATGGGGCAGTACTAGTCTTAAGGATCTCTCACTGGGATTTCAGCTGGCATGCAACTTATGTATATTATATATATGCATGCAATTAAAGCAACTCAGTTAGAATAGTGTTGACTGCAATTGCATAACCTGCATAAATGGAGAAATCACAGCTATTATTACTCTGATATTATAAATAGTAAAAACTACTGTACTCCCTTAGCTGCTTCAGCACATGTCTGCCAATTAATTAAATCAAATAATTCCATTTGATTTAAAAAAAGAATATTCCAACATATTCTTCAGTTTCCTTCACAAAAAATTTGAATTTTTTATTTGATTTGGTTGGGGGGGGAGGAATTTTGGCATTTCTTTAAGTAACATAATTTCTGCTGAAGCCACCAAGGCATTCCAGTATACAGGTCTTGAATACACCCAAAAACATAATATGTCCTTGCGCCAGTAACTGTTAAAAGTTATCAAAACCTTTAGCTACATACTATAAACCAGACAGCCCACTGGCCACCATATGTCCAGAAGAGTAACCTGGTGAAAAGGGCCCTAGTGAACCAACAAACCACTAGCACAACATCCATTAGAATTGTTATGACTCAGTTATGGATGAATGTCAATCAGAGTTGACATCAGGTTAATTCAACCCAAGTCAACTTATCATGTAAATAATAAGTCCTATAGGTAGGTATGTAAGTAGGAAGGAGAATAGGTGGGCTAGATGTAAATAGATTCCTGTATAGATGATTAGTACAAATGGGTGAAAGTAAGAACATTGGAGAGATTCAACTTGGGCATTTTTAATATGTGTATCAAAAGTATACATTTTCAAAATGTGTTGCATTTAATTTTGAGCTTTATTTTTGGTGTTTGGGTTTTATATTTTAATTTTTGTGAAATTAATGTAGTTTAATTTAATTTAATTTTTTTAAATCAAAAAAATAAAAATTTATATTTACAATATATTCAATATAAAATAGCTTTTTTTTTGTTCTAGATTGTATTCATTTTTTTATTTGAATTTGTTGATAAAAAAAATTTGGAATGGAATTTTAAAAATGACTCACCTCACTTTCTTGTCATTTTTTGTTAAAAAAAAGTTGTTTGCCAAATTTTTAATTTATCACATATTTATGATCATTGTCTCGGAACCTATAAGTAAAGGGCTAGTGGATTATTAGTTGGTAAGGAATGAAAACAGAAACCAAGCTTACGACGATGGTTAGCTGAAACCCCAACAGAAAAATATTTATTTCCTGTCCATCCACCAACCATCCCTCATCTGGTGCACTAGTGGGTATTGCTTCACTTCTGGCGCATCAGTGAATGAATAGCTAGCTGATTATGCTTTAGCTGATCACTAAGTGGTGAAGGCCGGACTTGTGAACAAGCAACCCGTTTTTGTACAGTAGTAGTAATAGTAGTGGTAGCCTGCAGCGTGCTCATAGTGCCTACTACAACGGAGCAAGACTCCATACTCAATTACCTGTTGCTGCATTTGGCGGCTGCATGCATCATGTGCACGACTAGTCCAGGTTTCCCGTGAACACTGAAATTTTTTATAGTATTTCAGTGATGTAGATAATTTAGCCTAGTAGAAGGAACTTTGAGCTTGTGCATCCAACACAATTGCAAGCTAGAGCAGCAGCCAAACAGCTAGTCACGAGACTAGTGATCTGACTGTAGCTGCTAGCTGCTGACAAACCTGGTGCGGCCTTTTGGTGCTGTGCACAGAGGGAGACTAGATTCCTACGTGCAGGAGCAGCAGCAGCTAGTAACAGCATCAGTTACTACTAGTAGTCTTATAGTAGGCGTAGACTGGCCGTAGTCGTAGTGTAGGGAGCTTGACCACGCTACAGCTTTGACTACTACTGCAGAGATCAAAAAGTGCCAAGAGTCACGTGGTAGTAATCACGAGAAATATATCCCTTGTCAGTCCATTTTACTTGAATGCAACGCCCGCAAGGTTCAATGGTTCATGGGTTGAAATATAATAAAAATTATAGAACAAAAATCACACATACACACACATATATTATGTGTCTCATCTATAATAGATTAATAATATGGGAACAAGAAACTGTATTAGTAGCGAATAATATACTTTAGCTACCTCATCACGCGCGCGGATGACGACGACATATCCGTTAGTTGCATTTACAGTGTGATATATCATGATGGGCAGGTGTCTAGTCTGTATGGGCTTTCTTTATACGCGCCAGTATCGTGCCATCATCTTTTTCGATTGCGCTTTCTTTAGGATTGGCAGCTTTGCAGTTAACACATAGTTTTATGTGGATAAAACTTTCATGATTGAGAAGAAAGAAAGAAAGAAAGAAAGAAAGAAATGAAGAAAAATTACAGAAAAATAAATTAAGTCTGATTTTTCTTTGCAACACGTTCTTTTGGACATATTTAATTAGATCAATTGTGGTTATACTGCAAGCTCAAGATATGGAACCCTAATGTCGCTGTGGATCACTGAGAGAAAGAACTATAGAGGACAAGATGTTGGCATACTACCATTTAATTTTTTATGGCCACTGAACTCGGCACTACATTTGATGGATTTTTTAGTTTAGACTAATCTCCCCTATGTGCACTGTGCGACTATATGGAGAGAGAGATAGAGAGAGAGAGAGAGAGAGAGAGGCGTTTTTTTGTTTTGTGTTGTTTGTATTTTCAACTTGTTTACATCTCTGTAAACAGCTTCCGTGAAACAGTTTTTTGGGCCCAAAGATCAGGTGTAAACACTCAAGACTGGTACTCAGTAGGCATGTTGAATACTCATCATGCAAAAATTCCTGGTAATCCCATGCTGCTTTGTGTGCCTGGATACATACACTTTGACTGATGGTCCACTAGCGAAAAATTTCAGCGGTACTTCGTGGACGAGGCTGCTGATCACCACTCCCTGCTCATGATAAGTGGTGATGTCCAAATGTTGCCCCTGCTGATTTGCCTCATGCCAGCAGGTGAGTTGCAGACCAGAACATCTGCACCCGCCAGCAATCAAACCGCTAACAAATAGTTCCATGCAAAATGAGAGGGTTGATACTGGACTAGCCGATACTTAAGAGAAGGCTTATAACCAGATCTCAGAACATCTCCCAGCATGCAACCTGTACATAAGCTCCGTCTAAATTATTCTTAGAGTACAGAAGCCTGGGTCAAGGACTTCCAAAATCCGTTTAAAAAAATCACCTAGCCATGATTACATTCCGACCAGCTGCATTGAAATGAAGAGATGACATTGAATGGAAAAAAGCAATTCTTCAGTTCATATATAGGAGGACTTTTGATTGTATATCCTTCCAGTGGAAGCATTGCAGCCATGGTAGCATCCCATGGAACAAGGACATCCAAATTCTAAAGAGCAAGGCCCACAACAGATATTGCAGGACTTCATTGGTCACTACCAAGTTCTGCAAAGATCTACACCCATCAGCAAGAGTTAGGAGGAGAATTAGACATGAATGAACATACACAACAGCAAAACCTTCCTTAGCAAAAGAAAGTCTACATCTGACCTGTTGAGTAAAACATTTACGCAAAACCCAGATGAAACGGCTGCTTCAGATGGAAGAATATCATCAAGGAAGGGAACGTCAAGCAGCTGATTGAAAGTTGAAACAAATAAGAATAATCTGAAGTCAAAACCTGACATGGTGTGACCCTGTTTTGACCCTCTCCTATCATGATGTGCAATTTGACTGTTCTAGACCACTGCAGACACTGTTGGACTCCTGTACACTGTACACTGTTGTGAACCAAGTAAGCAAAATAATGCACCAAGCCCTGCAAGGATGTGAGGTGGCAAGCTTAGAGAGTCAAAGAACAGAATTTATGAGAACTGCAACAGAGCTTCAGCTCAATTCCAACAACACCTTGACATACTAAAGTACATGATGTGGTCATGCTAATTATACCTCCCCTTCACCTCAATGATCTTTGTGAATTGCAAGAAGAATGATCTAACAAAATAAACTTATGTTGTAACAAAAGTTGACAGCCCACTTACATGTCCTTGACAAGGTCACTTGCAGAGCTCAGCACAATAGCAGCTTGTCATCAACTTAACCTTCTTCACACATGATCACTTTCACCTGCTCCTTCCAAGAAACAATGTTACAAACACAAGAAGACTATCAACTTCTTTAGAAGCTAAGCTAAGTCCATATGCTATGTTTGATCTCCATTTAAATTGCAACAAGAGTAATTCCATTCCACATTCATTTCCACTACATCCCAGACCTAATTTCTACTCAAGAGGAATGAGCTCAGAATAGCATTTCACCATGTGTCCATGATTCTTTCTTTAAGTAAATACCTTGTGAATACATTGAGGTAAATGAGAACCTCTGGGAAATTATTCACCTATTTTCTGCTAACAACTGAACTAGATCTACTACAATTGCACATGACACACACCCTTAAATTATGGATATGCACCTCATCCATCATTGAATCTTTTCAATGAAGCACAAGATCACAAATGACAAGGCAAGGACATTGAAACCCACAACTGAGAATCCAATACTAGATGTATAGCTCTGAACCCAATACTCAGGTGGTTAATCCTTGAAATTATACAGTAATCATACATAGTTTTGACCTTCCTCAACTAGACAAACTTTCACAGGTTCCAAGTATATGGACTACATAATGAAACTATGCACTACCATGGTCTCTATATGCTTGCAACACTTAGGGGAACAAATGAGGGCAATGTTCACAATGTAGTCAACAACTGAATATGATGATCACAAAAAGCATTATAAACATTTCAAGGAATGAACTCAACCATGAGTTAATTACATAAGCAACAGCCAAATAGTGCATACATATGTTGTGCAAAGAAAAAAATCTCCCCAGCTCTAGCTTTTACATTTAATTTATGCATGAACAGTGAACAGCCCATGCATGTAACTAGAAGATGGATTCAAACTATACCTGGAAAAGGGTGGTAAATTTCGTGTTTCAAAGTCTGAGAAGATGTAGAAAATCTTGTGCACTTTGAAACACCTTAGCTTGAAATCTTGCATTGCATCTATTGTGAAGTAGTGCTCATCCTGCAACTCAAAACATTCATGCAGAAAGAAAATAACAACATGAGGCCTATTGAGTTCAAAGGGAGACAACTTAAAGATGCTAGCAATATGCCCATTGCCTAGTTATGCTTGATGAAAAGCAACATGTTCAGGACCAACTTTTTAACAACATAGTTTGAATTCATATTTATTGGATTTTTCACCTTCCTGGCTCCTGCAAGGCGGGGATACGGCCCTCAGCTTACACCCATATTGACACCCCCACAAATTGAAGAAGTCTGTTAACAAACTTCATCACCACCACCCTTCCTGTAAACCTACAAACATAGTCACAATTCTTGCAGGATGCATGCTTGCAAGTCTTAAGTGTGGTTAGCTAGAATCAATCCTATTAAAAGCCAAGTAACTAGAACGTCTACCATAAGATTGTAACATGAATTCATGAACTTCAGAACTGCAGAATCCAACATTAGAAAACAGCTAATTCAACAAAAGGAGCATGGCAATCTGCATATGAAAACATTCAGCATTTTAAGATCAGTCTATTTAACAAGCTGCAGCTCAAGGCGTAATGGCTCCAGCCCGCCCTTATGGCAAGTTCAAAGTAGCAACAGTCAAGTAGCTCCATTCATGAAGTTCCTAAAAACTGAAAGTCTCACCGCAGTTCAGTGCAGTACTAACACTTGGTGAACATTCCTCAAAATGTGGGACCAAATGACAAACTGCTGCTACATCGTTGTTCCTTAGTCTGATCTCCTTTACAAGCAGAGCCAACAAATACTAAGCGGCTTGTACATTGGCCAGAACACGGAAGAGAAAATTACTGACTCCAGAAATTTGCACACATGTTTGACATCGTAATATGGTGCAGATTCGCAGATTCGAACCTCTTTTGTTCCTGAAGCCGAAGCTTTTCTTCAAAGTTGCAAGGAAAAGATTTAAGGCTTATAATGTCCACAGATTGTTGTTCCAGGAAACGAACAACCAGCTTGGAGGATGAAGATGCGAGTCATAGAAGACACAAGCTGGAATTTTACAAAAGAAAGTATTAAAAAGAAAGCAGTGCAACCTGTTCATGTCGATGCGTGTTTTGAAGTAGTAGCTGCAGCAAAAAAACTTAGGATGTGCGACTGCAGGCCCAAACATGCATGGTGAACATAATCATAAAATCTACAGTGACCACAAACCCACAAGGAAGAAAGAAAAAGAAAAACCAAATTTCATAGGAAACCTCTGTTCACCATTATGAAGCAGAGCTTTCCATGTGCGTGCTGAACTTTAGCACGGAATATCAATTCACTTAACCGTTGCCGAAAGTTCCAGATGCAGCAAGTTGTTGATCGTTGGTAGAGACTTGCGAAAGTGTTGCGCAGGATGCTACACTGAGCTGTAGTTGGTTGTCTACATCTCGCCGTAGGCGATGAGCTACCCGGCGTCGTGGGCTGTCACCAGCTGCAGCTTTATTATAAGCTACTCGATGATCTCTGCTGTAGGTCACCAGATCACCAGCCTGCCACAAGCGAGTCATGTTTTACACAACGGAGTCGGAACTAGAAGAGCGAGAGAGAGCACAAGCCGAAATCATGATGGCATGCACGCGAACCAACCTGCGTCGAACTTGCCGGTCTGTCCTGTCGTCATATCCGGCGGCTGTTGCGATCTCGCTCTTCCAGAGCCTGCATCGCTCTAAGATACATACTTTGAATGAATTTTCTGCCCGGCGCGCCGGCTGCTCTAACTTTGCGATGATGAGGACGACGTAGCTTCACTGGCAAGTTCAACATCCAAAAAACGCTCCTTTCTTCCCCGAGTATCGTCTTGGGCGCTTCTTTAGTTTCGAGTTCGATGTCTCTGGAATACAAAAACGCTTCGACCGGCTCTCGGACATGATTATGCACCCAAGTCGGCACAAGAAGAGAGAGGGCACAGCCCCTGCACATGATGATGTGTTGGCTGCAAAACCAATGGTTCGAGGGCTGTACTCTCTCTCTTCTGGTCCCGTCTTGGGTGAAAGGTGAAGACGAACGGCCACACGGCCACCAGTATCAAACACCGAGGTCTCCAGGGTACTCATGCACGGAAGCAGCAGCAGCCACTGAGCCGTTCCATATCCTTCAGCATCCAGGAAAAGTACGACCCTTGGGCTCCTGCAGAAAACCTTGCACTTTAGCAAACAAGCTTATTTGGAAAAACCATGAAAACAGGGGAGAGTCTAGTGCCTTGGCCAAAACACAGGTCTAGCCTTTTCACCGAAAATGATGCTCGTGTTTGTTTCTTCGGTGCGGTAGTGCAAAAGAAATAAAAAGGACCGTGCCTGTCACACTGCAGAGCTTCTTCTTGTATCCTGTTCGACAAAAGATGTTACAACATATTTTTTCTCTCTTCCCAACCAACATCATCCAACACAAACACACAAACAAACTTCCCAAGTCGAGGAGTAGTGAGGACGATGGTCCAGGCAAAGGACACAAACCCCAAAACTTTTTTTCAGCTAGCAAACCAGCAAGCCGACGAGGAAGTAAGTGCCGGAACAGCGGTACTAGCCGTAGATCGGTAACCAGATCGGTACCCAGATCCGTCACTGATCTGGGTCACTGAACATGCGTCTCATGTGATGCAAATTCCCAATTTCGATCTTAGCATAAAAAAATAAACCCTCCCCAACATCACAACAAGATCATGCAGGTATAAGAACGACACTCACCTTCAGTTGCGCCAAGCTCATGACATCGGCCTGATGAGAGTCTTAGTACCGACTTGAAGCCTGAGCAAGGGCTTCAGGGTCACAAATGATTTAACAACAACAAAACATTCAACTAATCACCATCTTCAAGATCTATTTTGATACTTTCTTCGTCTATGTGTTGCAAGGGAGCCAGAGAGGGCTTGATTTGTGTGAGAGAGAGAGAGAGAGATATTGTGTGTGTGTGTGTGTGTGTGTGTGTAAATGAGAAAAGCTTCGACCTCCAAGTAAAGCTTCATAAGGACTAGGAGGCTATGTTGTGGAATGCAGACAAAAGAGCATAACACCAATGAGGGATGAAAGCAGCTCTTTTCCCTGTGTGAAAGTAGACCTAGAATGACACTAGATCTCTGCCAAGGCTCTCCCCTCCCACTAGACCCTCTCCTGTTCCTTTCTTATATTCACGTTATCAAATATGATTTATAAATCATCCATGCTGGTTAATTTTTTGGGGGTTTTCTTTTCATTTAGCAAGGTGGTAACTAGTAGTGTAGTTCTTCGGTGCAGCAGCAGTAGTAGCAGCGATTGGCAACACTGGGTATTAATTTGCTCACACATATACACATGCAAATTGAGAATAGGTGAGTCCAAGTAAAATTTCAAAATCTAGTTAATTGTGAATGTGGGTGCCATAGAAATTTTAACACTACACAAGAGAGCAAGAATGTGGTTTTTTTCACACAAACAACAAGCCTTGGGCTGACAACACACATGTGAGGTAAACTTTGTGGTTTCGTTCATTATGATGTACAATATGTGATGTTTATTGAGGCATATACTATAGTTGTGTAATTTGTATCATAAGTTAATAATATAATTTCAATGTAATATATGCCATTATAAACATTACATATTATGCATTATAATGGATGAAATCACAAAGTTTATCTCACACGTGTCACAAGTAGCAACCTTTTATGTGAGAAAAATCACATTCTTTTGTAATGTGACCCTTCTCCCCATAGATACATGGAAAGAAAAAAAAACTGTCCCACAGTGGTTTGGATTCCTAGATCCCAATGTTCTATTGCCTTTCTGTGAATGCTTCGATCATTCCATGAAGCATGATCAAAGAAGCATTGTCAACTTGGACGATTATAATGGATCACCCAATTTTGAAAGAATTTCATTTTGAAAGGGGAGCAGTGGGTTGGGGGAGTGGGTGGAGGGGAGGTAGGGGATGTGACAATCTTTTTTTTATTAAAGCTGCAGGTTGGAAGAAGACTCAGCAGCAGCCTGCAATTGTGCAATCTAGACTGTTATTAATGCAAATTGAATGCAAATTCCAAATTCTTGAGTGTAGATCTTCAAGATCTGTGTGTGCATAAAGAAAACAAAGGGTGAGAAGTTTGTGGTATAAATTGGCCAGCGTGAACCTAGCACCCCACCAGAGCATGCAGGATGGTTGGTGTGTGGATAGGAAAAAAAAATCATTATATTCCTGTCCCATAGCCCACTCTATTTTTTTAGCTATATAACACCCATCAACATGCATTGCCTATCTAGTGGACACAAAGTTGCTGTACCTACTTCCCTACCAACATAGCAACCACTTACATTACCTACTTATTTACCTATGATGCTTACTACATAGGGAGTTTACCTAGGTAGTGTGAGCCTGGTTTAGAGAATAAGTCACCACCAAGGTGGAACCTTACTAACTCCCAGGGGTTCATCCAAAACTGAACCATAATGGAGGAGCACTGGTGAATGCTTTTTCATTCACTATCTTCAGCTGGCATGCCAGATGATGTCCAAGTTCAAAGCTACTCAACCATGAGGCTACAAAGATTGTGCAAAATCTGTTTAATATTTCCCAAACAGAGGTCCATAGGAGTAGAGGGCTTGGCATCCAACACAATTGAAGATTGAATGGTTTGGATGTTTTAAACACTGATATACACCCAAGCTGGAATCACACAGTCTGTAGGAATTTTGAAGGCTTAATTATCTGATCTGCTCATAAGCATTTGTGGCTGAGCCCATGTGAATCTTGATTATTGGAAATGGTGCTCAATGAAATTGTCAATCAATAAGTTATGTGTATGGAAATTCACTTGTTGAAATCATAGTTTCAAAACACATGTTGAAATTTTGACATCTCATATTATACAGAGGAAATTCAAGGAAGCCAGACCTTTTGTCAAAGCCAAGAGAAAACTATAATGCACATAATTCAATGCATAATCAAACAATATCAATAATCATGCTGCTAAATTCCACATTATACCAGTATCACATGCTTCAAAACCTCACACATCAATTGTACTATCATGACCTCAGAATGAATCCCCACAAAATGACAAATTGTTTTCTTTCAAGCCGGACATCATGATGTTGATTTTGAAATTTTTTGGATACCATGTGTGCCTCCTCTGGGACAAATGCAGGGCAGAAGTATCATATTGTATGCCACATCATCTTCCATATCCTCGGAAACTCTCTCCAACATCTTCCAAGGTTTGTAAGCATGTTCAGAAAGGCCACCAATGAAAAAGGTGGTATTAATTTGTGTTTGTTAGAATATTATTGAAATGAAACACTTTTCTTGTAATTAAAAGATGCTAGCGTGTCTTTTGTCATTTGCTCAAGTGTGAACTTGTTACCCAACTTATTGGATTCGAATACAATGAGCACTTTTCAACAATACCAAAAGCATGCACCAATTTCCCTTAAATCTTAGCTTTGATTTTATTCAATTTTCAATGACTTTTTTTTCATATTCAATAACTCATGCACCTTATGTCTAAACATTATCAAACCACCTTAATACACCCATCAAAGGCTTTCCAATGGTACAAAGAGTGTAATGCGTGATGTTAAGGTTTGGAAGGTTACAATGTAACCAACAACTAAACAATCAACCTTCCTTAAAAGATAGATTTGTTCCCACATGAATGATATCAAACCCATCATTCCCATCCTCCAATGTGGGAATGATTGCAAAATGGATATCATGATGCTTAAAATCAATTTCCAAAACAAAAACTTCGATGAATTGAATTATCTTGATTCCTATATTTACATTTGCAAATGTCTCCATGCCAAGTACCATTTTAGTATGGGTGAAATTGCACTAGGGAAAGTCTAGATTGTTATCACATTGTATTGGTTTTCAAGGTACCCATGTTTCAACTTCAACAATGTCATAATTAAAAAGGATTTTCATAATTTTTTACATATTATGATAAGTCATAACACAAAAAGTTCAAATATCAAACAAACTACACTTTTTTTCTTACATATGTCATTGACATGATGTAAGTATGTCATAACATATTAAAAATTGTAAATATATTTCAAAAATGATTGAAATGATTTATAATCTTCATAAAATTTGTAGCATTGTGATTTTATACAATTGGAATAGGTTTGTTAACCATATGAAGAGTTTGATAATTGAGTGAAAATATGTTAAGGTGTACCATTAAAAGAAAAAGGACCTCATCTTTAATGAAATCATTTCTTTTCATATATTTTGATTCTCATTAATATTAATGAATCACAAAATTTTAAATATTTTACAATATAATATTTTAAACTATCACAATTTTAGATTCCATCAATATCATCCACTAAATAAGGTATAAGAAGCCATTATGAGACATAACTAATGCTTAATTTTCATTTTGGTAAGTGATTATTTAAGTTGATGTTGAAATTTTTGGATAAATTTATATGATAATACTTTTAATGTATTGTGGAAACATTTGGCAAGTTTTGATAATGAGTATGGAATACCCGAAAGAACTTTTAAACAATGTAACTAGGGTTTATTTTGGTTGTACAAAAGGACTTTTTAAAAGATGTGAAATGTTTTGAAAATGATTTTTTAATAGAAAATTTTTATGTACACATTTACATTACAATGCAACATCTTTTGGGTCATAGAAATTCAAATAATTTACAAGTTGATTTGGAAATCATGATTTCAAACATATTTTACAAAATATTTCATTATTGACAATTGTTAAGGACTTAATCCTTGTCTTGGATTGTTTTTTTATATCTTGTTTTTACCTTCAATTGTATATTACAAATGGGGTTTTTTTTTTGAGGTGATGACCATAAATTTATGTGATAAATTAAAATTTTGACAAACAATTGTTTTCAAATGGGAGATGACAAAAAACTGAAGTGGACCATTTTTTAAAATCCCATTTAAAACATTTTTTGAGACTAATTCAAAAAAAAACTAATGCATTTAAAAACAATAAACATGTTTTATTATATTACATATATCAGAAATATCTCATTATTTCTTGAATTTAATTTTTTTATAAAAAAAAATAGCATTAATTTCATGAAATTAAAATATAATGCTCGAACACCAAAAATAAAACCTGAAATTAAATGCAACACATTTTGAAGGTGTATACTTTTAATACATGTAATGAAAGTACCCAAGTTGTTCTCCTTGTAGTGTGCTTTCACCCATATTGAAAATGAGAGGAAAACACAACAAAGCCCTTTAGTTGGGTTTCACAAAGCCTTGTTTTAAAATTCCATAAGAAATCATTCTTACATATTTCCTTCACCAAAATTTTGAATGGAAATGTGTTATCAAATTTTTGGTTCATTAAACAACTACAATAATAAAGTCAACTTTGTGTTGCATGTCACAAAATAGTTTTTTGTGGTTCTTTATATTGGCTACATGGTCTTGAGTGAAACTTCTCCTTCCGTCTATGCATGGAAATTAGAATAGAGCATTAGTAGTTGTTAGCTTTTCTTCATTGAACATATATATTTCATATTGTATTTTACATTTTTCATATTGTTGTTGTTGGAATTCTTCAAAATACTATGTCCATTGTTGAACAAATTGGTTGGCGTTTGTAACCACCTTGCAACAAGTGTGGGTATGATTCTCCACCAAACAAAGTTTAATTTACCAGTAAACTATGCTAGTAGATGCCACCTACAATAGCCAACCTAGCTATGTTTGGTTCCTTATAAACCAGTCAGTGGGAAGAAATATGATTATGTACATGAAGGTTAAACCTCTAGTAAAAGATTGGGCAACCATGTTGACTTGTATAGTCATTGCAAAGTGTCAACCTCCGAGTGATTGGAGATAGTACTAGACATAACGGTGAAAGATGCTCAATCACATATACTTGGAAAGCTTACAATTATAATATTTCTTCTTCAAATCAAATCTAGATCCATTGAAGTCAAGATACTCAATCACAATGTAGTTGAAAAACTTTGTCATTCTTATCTGCTCTTCCATTCGAATCTAAGAACCCCACTACACGACATAGTAAAATTTGGTGCCTTTGTCATCTCCTCCACTACGCGACATGGTGCACTTCGTGAAATTTGCTACCCGCCCTCTCTGCCATCCCCTCGGTCTTTGTGAGGGAAGTATAATATTTCTACATCGTCAAAAAGCTGGGAATTTCACACCTTTGCTAATGTGTAAGTACACCAACCCATCTTGAAGCAAAAGCCATGTGGTGTACACTTTTCAACCATTCACACATTTCTATCATAGTCTACCAGCCACCTATAGGAAGAGTCCCCTTTAACACAGTATCTGCATGCAGCTGATGTCTTTTCTTTCAGTATTTTATCATCCCAGATCTGATCTAAATAATTCATTGGATCCCATCAAGAAAAGAACAAACTCTCAAAACATTCATGATAATAATATGTTTTCAACATTTTCCATATACTTACTACAAGCCATTCAAATGAACCAAAGAATCCAAAACACAATTCTTCCACCTTGAGCAAGCTGGTCTAGAATTTAGGATGTTATGATTAACATCATCCATTGATCAAGGGGTGGTTGATAGTAACAATAAGCAGCCTACTCTTTTTTTCACAAAGATGCTGATGGTCTGTGGTTCCAGGTTTTAATCTCCAGATTTAGTCAAAAAGGACTTTCACAAAGGAGCTGAACATTCATTCCTTTCTTTGAAAAACCACTGCAACACGCCTAACTAAATTAGTAGTGAAATAAGTTACCCAGCTGAATGTTCGCCCTGATCCTACACGAGAATGTTCAGTCATTATGTGCAGCAAATACCGGACCGGCGGGGGTGGAGGGGGACTGAGGGAAAGGGGGAAAGTGGAGGCAGCAGAGGAGAGGGAGAAGCCTACTAAAGGTAATGAAAACTTAGATCAGCGAATCTAACGAGGAGTGCAATCTTTAGTTGATTTACTGATCACATGAGTGGTGGATTGAGTTAGTTATCATGGATACAGGTACTTATATTGCTTGGTGACGCCAAAATAGTTAATGGCTGTGCTAATTGATGGATGGGTTTTAATACTCTTGTTAAATATGCAGTCAACCAGAGAGAATAGTTGGGGGGGGGGGGGGGGGAGAAAGAAAAATTAAGGAGCAAAATTGGGAGGTGGGC
>Ga0116227_10000244_pt1 | contig 98153 bp, 72 predicted proteins | sample S1TSphgellanicum_FD_89693 | JGI IMG/M metagenome (GOLD analysis project Ga0116227, IMG submission 89693) | Host-associated microbial communities from peat moss isolated from Minnesota, USA - S1T2_Fb - Sphagnum magellanicum MG | ecosystem: Host-associated > Plants > Peat moss > Unclassified... | reverse complement strand
GGGGTTGGGTGGGGTGTGGGGGGGGTGGTGTGGGGGTTGTGGTGGGGTTGTGAGGTGGGGGTGGGGGGTGGGGGGGGGTGGGGGGGGGGGGGAGGAGATTTAGAGTCTTGCACTCTCTATTGTTTCACTTTGAAGTTTGACAAGTTTTCATCATCTTTTCTTGTTTAAAATAAATCCTTGAAATTGGACCAAAAGTTCAAAAATATAGTTGAAGAAGAATTAACATGGAATAAATGTACTTGCATTGTGATATCAATCCAACCATGGTTTCATTATGTTCCATCACTATCCCTATAGTTCTTCCATATTTTGTCGTGGTAGCTACATCAAAGTTGAATTAAGGAATTTCGCAACATCCTATCCAAGTTTGGACAAGTAAATTTAGTCCATCAAGTTGTATCCAACTTTTCATAATATTGTTAATATTCAATAATGAATGACTTTCACTTCTTAGCACATCTATCAAATACATATGACATGACAAATTGATTGACAAAGTCCAACATGTGACATGTGTGTGGGTTGAAGTGTTTGATGGTGCTACCTAACATGGTGTAATAGATTTAATATTCTTTTTGGCTAGTTGTGTGATTGATGTTAGGACTAATGACCAACGTGTGCGTACATGACCTGATCAACATGCAAGCAAACCTTTTGTGTATTTTGATACACCTCTTGGGCCCAAGAAACTGGGTGTTCATTTTATGAGCATTCCTTTCTATGAATGGGCCCCAGAATTTGGTACTAAATAACGCCCTGTAGGTAAGGATATCACTATGGGGTTCTTGGGATTCTTCCCTGGCATAAAAGCTAATTAGCCCAGTTTTGAGCATTCACCTAATTGTAATGCCCAATTTTGAGTTGGGGCACTGCTTGGGCCTTACTGTAAAGTGAGCATATAATTTTTAGGTGGGGTTCAGACATAGGTCCACCAAAAGGGAATTGTGAAACATGGAAAGTTGAGAAGTGATCAAACCATGTTGAGCGGTCTGCTTTGCATTAAGAGTGTAAATTTGGGTGGAACCAAGGCCATTTTAATTTACTTTAGTTGGTTTGACAAAAGCTCATTCCCTCTTTCTTTTAGAAGCCCCATTGTGAATTCATTTCAGGTCATGATATATATAATTTGGAAATTGTGCTTTTAGTTTTGAACACTTTATTAATTTGGAAAGCATGCAAATTCTCAAATATGTGACACTGAAATACATTAAACCTGAAACATGGACAATATTCTAAGAATGCTAATCCTATTACTAGTTTTCCTTTATCATTTATTCCCTCATAATTCCAGTTCAAAAATAGAGGACAATTCCTACATTTCCTTTATTATTCAACAACATATATTAAATTGGACATATTTAGTGAGTGAAACATAGATTATGCATGTGACTAACCTCACAAACTTGAAAGCTTCAGTTCAAGAAAAATCACATTGTTTGAAGCTGAAATGATTTTTCCAGCAAAAAATAACTTCATTTCTTTAATGAAAAAACTGACCCTAGACTACAATATCTAAGAATGTGCAGCTTTCAATTTTTTGGGTCATCTCTATCAAATCATGCTCTATTTCAGACCTGCAAATTGGAGATGGGGGGGATATGAGGTTGAGTTTTACACACTGTTTATGTCTTTGACCACATCTTCCTCAATATCCTTTCCGATCTCAACCTGCAAGTTCTGAGTGGAGAGTCCAAGTTCTAAAATTGAATTGTGCACAAGAGGGAAAAATGAGGAAGATGGATGGCATAGAAACAGTAAAACATGAAAAATCACACACTGGTTACACTTGTTGTGCTCCTATTAGTGTGACTGCATCCCTAAACTATTTGCAAAACTATACAACACTAGGAGTAGGCTACACTGATAAGCTTGGCAATATTTGTAGCAGCTGTTTGATTATTCCTTCCAACTCATCATCTTTATAGTCTGAAGAGAAGGAGATTAACCAACATACAAGTGAAAGTCAGCAAGTAGTAGTAAAGGAAAGTTGTTTCTGAACTTTAGCCTCAACAGAAGTGAAATAATGTCTTTATTTCAACCAAGAAAGAAATTACAATGTCTTGGAAACAATCAGAAATGGTCCATGTGCGCACAAATACCTTTCACTCCATTTGCAAACTTCAGCAGAGAGAAAGGCAGATATCAACATTCTGAATGGCAATCCTGCTCATGCTGCATTGTTCATGAGCAGGGGTTGAAGTCACCTCTCAAAATAAGAGATCCTCCTGATGATTTCAAATATTAGGAATGTCTTGCCCTCAGAAATAGCTTCAAGCGAGGACATGTATCTTCAGCTTGTTTGGAAGCATGGGCAGGGAGAAATATCCAAAGACAGCAATTTTGATGTCAATCCAGCTCACTCTGGGCTATGGGTGAATCCCTTTTTATTCTACAGATACAACTCTGGGACACACAGGATTCCTAGTCAACTGGATTCCAATTTGAACAGTAACAGGTTGGACTGTCCATTGATGAGACCATCTCACAGATAATAGCAATGTGCCACAGTGAGCATGGCGCATGCAACTGGATTTTAGTCAATCATAATTGTAGAGAATCTTTCAAGACTACTCTAAGGTCTCCTTTCCCGAGGAGGCACCCGAAGCCATACCTTCATGCTATCATATGCAGCAAACCCTATGGCTGCTGATGGAACCAACTGCAGAGTCAGACAACACAACTTTCTCAAAAGGCATGTACTTGGAAGTGTCCAACAAACATGATCCAATACGGAAACATCCTTGATCAAAATAGAACTGCACATCATCAGAGTTCCAAAAGTAAGAAGAAACCAAGAAGACACTTCAGTTAACAAAAGGAAACCATGAGCTGTGAAATACCTTCAGATAGTTGATGCCAAGGCCAGCAAACAATTGCTTCCAGCCTTGGGTTCGTGCAATCCTTGAAAGCCCATGGAGCGTCCCCTTAAACTGGGCATCTACCAGTGCATTTTCAGATTGCACCTGGGACCCCACCAAACATCAAACATCAGTTCCATTAGCTGCTTAGTATGCTACAACCCTGATGAGTGTAGATATGCTTATGGGTCCCCTTCTCCCCCACTGCACCTCTCCTCTCACACTGAAAAAGGGACTTGTGTTCAACTGGTAGAAACTTTACCTGCATTTGTCGCCGAACGACATCAAGAGGGTAGGTAACAGTTTGCCCAAACACTCCAGCAGCAGCCCCACATGCCAGCTTTCCTGCAATGGATGGTTCAGTGTCACCAGGCAAGTAGCTCTTCAGTGTTTCATATGCAAAGAACTTCAGTCCAGCATATGGTAGAATGCCATAAAGAGTTGGGCCTGCACAGAGACAAAATACATTTTAGGGGTAGGTTTTGATGGACAGACTGAACCTGACCTCTGGTGAAAGATTTCTCCCCATATCTTACATCATGTCAGAGAAGCCAGAACATAACTTCCCAGACCATTTCTCAAAGAAAAACTGACCCAAGCTTTCACATAAAAACTAAGGGAAGGAGGAAAAAAAAATGAAAGTTCCTTGCATGTGCCCAGCTGATGACCTAGCCTATAATAGGGAAGAGACTGTTAATCCTGTTAGCTTCCAAATGTAACAATAAATATGTCAAGATGACTTACAGAGTCCCCGATATAGTCCTCGTATGCCTCTTTCCTTGATTACTCTGCTGCAAACATCAGCAACACCTTTATATGGTGCTGGAAGGACAGCTGACTGTGCCAGTGTATTTCCTAATCCTTTAACCTGGAAGCAGTTACAGAGCATATGACAATTTAACCAATCTCCCATAATTGCATCTCAAAACAAGACCTCAAGCAAATGCAGGAGATGACAAGGACACCTTCAATTGGAAAAATAATATGCTAGCAAGCACTGAACACAATCTTACCACATAAATATTGTCTACTTCTACTTCAGCATGCCTCTGCTGTCACAATGACATAAGAGTTCTTCAGAAGATTAATGCAAGCAGTCACCTGATAAGCTAGACGGGTCCGTGCAAGATCCAAAGGGTATGTGCAAAGAACAGCAGTTCCACCAGCCAAAGAGCCAGCAACAAGATCAACCACTGGCCCAGTTCCTGCAGCTGGGCACCCTTCAAGAATCCAATGGCGATACTGCTCATAAGCAGCGAAGTTCAACGCTGCATATGGAACAATCCTCATTACACTTGCTCCATTTCCTCTGCAACAAAAAATCAAGGTAGAACAGCAAGACAGATTTTTAGTATGCTGACATACTCAGGAAGAGATGCTTGTGGAACGTGATGAAAACATGTGTAAGGAAGAAAAGGAAGAAAGAATATCTTACTTATAGAAGCCACGTGGACCTTCTGTCTTCAAAATGCACATAAGTGACCGCCAAACTCCCATTGACTGGAAGTTCCCGTGCTTGATCTATTCAACTCCAAAAGACAACAATTTATATTAAAAACAATCCACATTATACAACACCACAACACCCACCCCACAACACCCACCCCACCACAGAAAAACTATCCCTGCCTGCAATATCTGCAAGCACCTGTCAAAGCAAGTAAAGATGTCACATGGAAACCCTAAAAACCTTCCCAAGTACAAAAGCATTGAAACAGGTCTGCAAACCTTGTGTCAGCATTCAAACAATTGGGATTTTCTCTCTGACACCGAGACAATGTAAGACCGTAGGGATTCAATATGCTCTGTTCCATAGATGATGCAAAAACAAAAGGAGTTGGGGGGGAAAGGAGTATTGTGCATGCACCATTGTAACTGTACTATACAGAGGCAAGAAAGAAAGAATAGCACTTCTGCTAGGGGTCTTTGCCAGTAGTACAATTTGCACTACATGGTTTTGGACAAAATAACCAACAATGAGAAGTTGAAGGAAAGGATGGGAGAGAGAAAGAGAACCAACCTGGTATAGGATTTTGACACGTTCTAGAGGGGCCACCGCAGTCTTTGAGAGACCACCAGCCACTCCACCAGCAATGAGCTGCTTCACATAGTTAGGCATGCCTTGAAGGACGACATCTTTGGAATTTGACCTCTCTTCCTCTGGTTTGGCACCCACCCCTATGACTGGCTTGTACTCCATCCGCGTTGCCGCCATTGTATACCCTGATTGTGTATCCATCTTACTGATTTCCCTTCGTTGAATTCTGGGTGAGAACGGTTTGATGCCAAAAACGGCAAACGAAGCTTGCTGGGACACACTGGATTCTGTTGGGGTTTGAAGAAGTTCTTTGCTTGATGGAAGGACCTTCGATCTTCAGGATTTGAAGGAGAGGTGTTGTTAGAGAGAAAAGAAGACTCACAGGATACCAGCTGCAACAGGACCTCTTTGGCCCCGGGTGAACAAATCGACTCTCATGCACTTGATGAATCCCCAGGCAGCACGTCGTCAGCCCGGTTCCTTCACTAAGCAAATGTTCAAGCGCAAGCTCAGGTCCGATAGCCTACAGACGCCGTCTACGACGCGCATCCACAAGGTAGAGTCGGCTTCCTCCGGAACTGGGCTAAAGGCGTTCATCCACTTGCGAGATTCAACCCTGCCAAGGGTTGAGACGGTGAACTCCGAAGGGTCCAGTGTACAGATCCTTGTAAAAGCTTGACCACTTGGAGTTCCCCGCTGGAGATAGAGCCGGCTTCAGCTCTCTAACCACATTACTGACACCCTTCTCGCACAAGGGAGAGCTTTACTACCAACTTCCTCAATAAACGGTTTGCGAAACTTCCGGTGAAAGCGCTCAGGCCGACTCCACAGAACTAGAACGAGCGAGAGACGACTGGCGATAGCACAATAACGCAAACCAACAGACAGAAAAGGACCAAGCCTGATTGCACAGAAGGCCACACGAACCCAGGCTGCGAGCGGAAAGAAACACACTTGGTAGCGCAGAATTTCTCCAAGGCACAAACTACTAGCTTTCTTGGCATGTGATGAGTAAAATCACAACAACAAACGCAAAACTGTGAAGTTGCTAAATTTCTTCAACAGCCGAACCCAGGAATCGTCAGCAGCAGAAAATACTCCCCAAATCGCTACCTACTTAAAAAGAAGAGGAAAACCACAAATTTGATAAATCAAAAACTTGGGTCGCTTGCCAGTGCAAATCTGGGGAAGGAGGGGAAAGACTTGAGAGAGTCCCCAACTTCAAAACGTACAAACGATCTGATGAGGACTCGAAAGACGCCCACCCCCCTCTGTACCACCCACGAACTCCTGAGTCACTCCCGCTGCAAAAAACAGAAACAACTTGGTAGAACCTTAGAGCAAGGCTACAGGGGAAATAGGTATGGCAGAAAACGGTATGAGCTGGACCGGTACGCTCGTGACTTCCTCTCACGCGCTCCTGCTGGTGCTGACCCTGCTCTGCGGAGACATCACGGAACGCATCTCTTGGCAACGTAAGCATCGTCTCTCGCCCACGTTCGTGACCGCGTCGTAGAAACTGCAGACCACGGACGCTCGCGCCCTTCGTCCCCACGATTCTCACAAGACTCGACCGCAGTCCCGCGTTCCTCGCCGGACCGCCCGTTGTGGGCCGCCAATCCGCGCGTTGTTGCCAACAATCACGGGCGCCCGGCGCGGTCTCGTGTTCACAAGCGCCGTCGCGCCATTGGCTCCCGACAGAGAAGTTCCCACACACAAGCTACCACGTGTTTCAGAATTTTGTTTTTACATTGTTTGGCGTACCTACTTCGACTCTAGGTTATTAGTGTACTTTTAGTACTTTACCCCTCCAATTCAATACCTATACCAGGGTTAACGTCTCCTGATTTCTTGATTCTTGAATCTTTACTTGACTTAATTTATTTGAAATGAGTGCCCCCAGTTTACAATTGGGGGTATTAGTCCCGTTTCAAACCCTTATGGAAATAGAAATTTCATGCAGCCAATGAGAAGGCTCCGTGCGGCTTAGTTTTTTCTTTTGGGTCTTGGGCAGGGGCAGCAAGGGGGGGCCGGTGGGTGGGAGGAAGGGTGGTTTGTTTTCTGTTTATTCCCAATGTGTTCCCCTCAGGTTCCCAAAAATGTTCCCAGAATCCAAATGTGTTCCTTAATACGTTCCCGATACTACCTCTTTTTTATCCGGACATTGTTTGTCCATGGCTCAACTTCCATGAGGGGGCAGTTTGGGTGGGGGGCAGAGGGAAGGATATTTAGGCTTCTATGTTGGGGGAGTGCTTCATGTTCCATAAATATTGGTGATGGGCCAATCAAATGGCTCCTTCTGAAAAAAAAACTGTGGGCACTGGGCGCACCCCCTCACTAATTAATAGAAGCATGAGTAAGTACCCCCCCCAATTGTATGTCCCTGCCATTAGCCTTCATAAAAAAATAGTGAAAAAACAAAAGTAGGAATGGAAATTTACTCATCCAATGAGGAGATGCAGCATGCACCCAAGAGGCCCAAGGCTTTTTCATTTGGGGGCTTGGGTGGGACTTTTTGGTTATTTCTTGATTCTCAATGTGTTCCCCAAGATGTTCTCAATAGCATCCCAGATTTATTCGACATTCATTGCCCAAAATTTTCCTCTTTTCAGCTTATAGGAGGCCAAAGGAGATGTTATCCATATTCCAATAGAAACTTCTAGACTTGAAAGGCATCCCAAACTAATTAATAAAGATCATACAATATCAATATCACTCGAATTCTCAGCAATTTGTGCCCCTCCATTTAGCCTAGGCAGTGTTTCTTTTACTAAACCTAAGTGGTGATCGTCCCTAGGAAGATGTAGAAAGAAGGTGCTCATCCTTAGGAAGATTTAGCCAAACCTGATTATAAACCAGATATGAAATACAAGAATTCTAATCAATCTTTTAAATTTATGGCTACACACTGAAATCAAATGTAGGAATCTGGCGTTTTTTACTATTTTTTCTCACTTCTCACAATTAAAACCCCTCCCTATCACTTCACTTACCAAAAATAAATAAATAAATTCGGTTTTTGACGAAATTTTGATACCCAAAAGAAAGCTTGATGAGAGATGGAGAGTAACGCAATTGTGAGCAGAAAATCCACCTGGCCAATGAGATGCTCAACGTGCACCCAAAAGGCCCAGTTATTTTCCATTGTGGGCGTGGGCCATTGGGCAGGAGAATGCGATTTTTCTTACAACAGTGCATGAAGTGGCCGCTGGTAGCATGGCAAACATTTTCACAAATTACAAATGACATGAATTTTGGAAGTGAAAGAAGTGATTCGACACTTTCTAATTTCATCATGAGCACCTTTCACTATTTCCCCTTCTTATTCATCATCCTTTATCCAAAATTCTACTCAGTGATAGGGTTGAGAATTTCTTTTTTTGGATTTTTTGTTCCCTTATGTTCCCAATGGGTTCTCAATGGGTTCCCATGTGTTACCAAATCTGCTAGGAGGTATTTAGCCTCCTCCCTTGGAGGCCTTGTCCTAGGCCCCCTTGGTTTGGGAACGAGGCGCTAAACACCCCCTAACGAGCTCTGTCCGGCGCTGGTTTTAAAAACCCTGCGGCAGAACAACGCAGTTCTCCACAGGCCGCACTGTCCGGCCCGAAACCAGCGCCGGACAGAGCTCGTTAGGGGGTATTTAGTGCCTCGCGGTTTGGGAACGCCCCACTCTGAGGCTTTACCCTACACTACCTAATGCATCTTCATGTGGCCGCACAATTTTCTAGTTCGAATGCATCCAACACAAAGACAGGCCCCCTTCCCAACTTTGTGGAGGCCTTTGGAAAAAAAATTTGTTTTTTGTTTTTGACGGTTACAATAGAATTCATTAAGTATTCCAAATACCTATGAGTGAAAAGCTGAACCACTTTCTGCTCTGGTTTAGGTCTGTAAGGTTTGTTCACACCAGGGCCTATCTTCTTCATCTTTTGTTTGTTTATAACCATTCTTTCATTGTCATTCAATTTGGGCTAATCTCTCAATAACAGGACTTTCTTATTGGGTTTGTTCTGGATGAGTGTTTTCAGGTGGTTTCTGATCAGAAAATTTTGAAATCGCCCAATTTCACATCAGGTTCCGTTAGGAAGCCAACTATATAGGAGCATGCTTAAATATTTGCACTTTCATATTGTTATTTAGCCAAATTTGGCGAAAAGGTCTTATGGATGATTGCTACTCATGTTACATCACACAATTGGTGGAAAAAAAAAAAAAAGTGCTCTGGACATTAAAACCTGGCCAGAAAATCTAATTGTAAGTCAGACCATCTTTACGGAGCGCAATTTCCCTCCCAATCCCTGAGGCTTCTGACCGGCCGAATACGCTTTGCCGAAATATTTCATTCCCGCTTCCATTTCTGTCTACCGTACCTTGTTGGCCTTACTCTGCCACCGCCTAGTAGTACCCTCGCCACCTTCACTCCTATTTCTTTCTTCAGTTAAAATAACTTGCCGGCCCCACCCCCAGCAGGCTCCAATTCGTCAATGCTGTTGTTTCCTGGGCCCTACGCTGTATACCGATATACCTAGCGTCATGATAACTTTTTTAGCGCTGGTCTTTACGTCGGGTAAAGGCCCAGGCTGAAGGAATTACCAAGAATAAGGGCACTGAGGCAGCTAAAATGGATATTAGCCTCCTCCCATGAGGCACTCTACCGCCTCCCCTAATTTTTGGGCCTCCCCCATCAGGGCTACGACCCTCAAATTCGGGAAGGCTCCTGGGATTAGGCCTTCCCCTATACAAACATTCCCATCAGTTCACCCTACCAAAACAGTAAGGGACGGGGCTAAGGACATTGTCATAGTTCCCAGTTCTCAGGAGCAAGGACTGAATTTAAATGCTTATACCTCGTTGGATTCTCGACAAAATTCCAGCTGCTCTGGAGTTGCTGGATGGGGCCTCCACAGCATGTAGTCAGGCTTACATTTAGTTTGCTTGTTTCCTCACAAGAGTATTACCCATAATCTATGTTATATGTTCAGATGTGTACCTGTGGACCCATTGCAAAACTGGACATATACGCAAGCCATACCCAACTCAAATCATATTTGAATAATGGAATAAAGGGTTAGCAAGTATGGGAAGACTTAAGAACATTCTAATATGTAGGCCAAATATGTAGAACTGAAGTTATTAAGTATTATGACTATATATTGCTACTACCTACTAACGTTAAAGGGGCCCATGCAAATTTTGATACCCACTCCACACAAACACCTTGAGTATAGAAATGAAAGGTTGACAATCCTGAGATGGCTGATGTTCCAACAATTCTGAAAGGGGGCAGACAGCAAGTATTGACAGAACATATTGGTTTATTGCCGGCTACCATTATAAGTTGAAAAAGAGGAAGACTTCAGCAGCCTCATGGAAAATTGATAGATTCATCTCCAGCAATAGTGTCAACGTTTCACGTGTCAACCTAGGTGGCAATAAACCATTTGTTGAAGAGGAATTAAATGTCATATTCAACGATTGATACCAAACGTGTCAGTTAGATATCCAATTGAATACCTTTTGTGTCATAATTGTAGGGTAAAGTCCTAGGGTGGGTGCATTCCCAAAATAATGGAGTTTAGGATGGGGCAATAGCTGAGTGCAGCCCCACATTTTCTGAAGGTCTCCACCCATGGACGCCGCACCCATTGTAAAGCACAAGGCAAAGGTTGTCATGAACCAAAAGCATACTTCAATCATGATGAGTAGAAGGCAGGGTTTTTTTTTCAATTTCATGAGGTAGGTGAACTTGCAATCCCCCCACGAGAGGACTTTGCCAAATCTGGCTTGACGTCAAAGAGAAAAGTACAAATTTATTGAATCCCCTATGTACCAGCAAGTTGCAAGAACCTATAGTCTAAAAATAGCAATTTGAACCTTTTATTTCCTCACAAAAACCTTTGTAGAAGTTGCAAGCCCCCCCTTTTTTTTGTCACCACTTGGCAAAATTTTGCAAAATTAATAATAATAATAATAATAATAATAAATAAATAAAAACACATTGATAGGAGGGATAAAGTTCTTACACTTACTCTCTTAGAGTGAAAAATATATTATGTTTATAATTGTAAGATCATTGTTGTGTGTTCCTGTGCCGACATTTACAAGTATTGTTATCATCACACATATAGCACATAACATAGAAATATCTTGAATAGTACCCTATATCCAAACCATCTTTTTATTTAGAGTTAAAATCTCCCTAAGCTAGATAATAATATAAAATTATCTTATGAAAATTCATCATGAATGAACACTTTAGTTTTAAGATGAAAAGATCAACAAGTTTGGTGCAAATATGAGTTCTATGGTTAATCATATGATTATAATCCTTCAAATCCTCAACCAAATATGAATCGTGATGAAAAAAAAATTAAGTTAGTTCTATTATTTAACTTTAAGAACCTAAGTTTACTTGATGCATTAAAGACAAAACCATTTATTGATTGACATTTCCTCCAATGGTGATGTAAAGCATCTCATATGTCAATTTCAAAAATAATAATCACAAATCAATATAAGGACATCTCTTGAAGATTGTTCACATTGTAGGCCCAACAAGAACCATTGCTAAGAAATCATTTTTTTGTGATTCAAAAGATATGATTCACCTACAACAAACAAGAATTTGAAGGCTTGCAAAAAACACAAAACAAAATGCAACAAAGATTATGGAAAAGAAACTTACATAATACAAAAAAAACTACAACAACAAAACATGTGTGTTTTGAAATTTCAAATCATGAAAAATGATCTGAAATCAGACAACCGAATATTATGTCTCATCAATAAGAATATCTCAACCTATAGTCACACTTGAACTGGTTCAAAATAAAACCCAAATAACTAAACAAACCCAATTTATTCTTAACTAGTTAAAACCTTACCAAATAATTAAACTATTTCACCTAACATCACGCCCCTTGTTCTTTTCTTTTTCTAAGAGGGACAATTTTTCTAGTTTTCAGATGCTTTGAAATACACTTTAAAAAATTTCCTAAGTTGTTCTCGTCTTGATTACCTTAGACTATGATCAACTTCCACATTGACAAAAGAAATAATTTTTTTTCAGATAATCAATTGACTATTAAAATTTTGAAATTATTACATTTTCATGATTTACAACAGTTTACGATGAGATTGTCATATGAGCAGGAAAATTATTCGTATTGTAGCTTGTAATAATGTTGATCGTCTTCAACACCTCAACTTCATACTTTCATAAAATTTCATTTCACTATCTAAAGGATTAATTAATAACGAAACTGACCCTAGGGTAAGGTATCCTAGAAAGGGGGAGGAGGGGGGGAGAAAATATTACAGAAAAGAGAAGAAACTACTGTATAGACAAAGACCTGAAACCAGAAGCAAGTTGCAGCTAGCAAATAGACAAGACGGCTGCCAGAGAATGGGCTTGTCCCCTGGAGATGCTTGTTGAAACCTGTGGAGCACCGTCCATTTGCCGTGTCAAAATACCTGCTTTGTTGGTCTACCATGTGCAACAATTCATTAGAAGGAACCTGGAAAATTAAGGAGTGCTGAATCCATGCAAACCTTCAGCAGCCGTGATTGATTGGTGTAAACTATTTTGTACCACTTAATGATTTTTTAGCTTTTCAGAAACTCAATGGACACTTTCTGAGTTCTGCCTACCATGAGTTGTGATGGGGAATCAAAGGTTACCCACGTGGCACAAACAATGTGTTATGTGCATGTCAAGTCAACAAGGTCGCAAACTTTGAAAATACCCCCAGACCTCCTCTTCAGAGGCCAAGGCGTTGGGAGCCTCCGGGCATGGAAGCTGTCTATTCCAAGTTCCAACATCTTGACCTAGGGTCATGCAATTCCATGGACTCTTGGACTACTAATGCCTCTTTTAGGTTTTCCAATAGGGAGCTCTCAGAGTGAACCAGCAGCCCAGCTGTGCACCATGAAGGATGGATGGTAAGTGGTCTGGAAACAGTTTTCTGTTGGGTTCATGTTCCCTGGCTAACCATGGTGGTTATCTCACTTGCTTTTTTTACTACCTACCCACTAACGATCCACTTGTGGGGGTGTTAGTAGTTGGTTAGTAAAGATAGCCCTTACCTATGCATAAACCATCTACTTAGCTCAAAGTCCCCTATTTTCTTTCCTATTTACCTATATATTATTGGACCTAGTTCTTACACAACAGGTTACTAAGGTAAAACTAGATATTAACTCAGTTGAGATTCATCCACAACTGGGCATCCATTGGATCCTGCACTCATAGGTGCTGGTTCACTCTGGCCAAAGGTGCCTTACAACGATGCAACAGCAGGGAAGACGTGTGAGTCACTTTTTTTTCTCGTTCATACATAAGTGAGAGGGAAAGCAGCTTTTACTATCCTTGCTTCAAAAATTAACCATAAACTGGCAATACATTCAGTAGTTGGTAATATGTGACAACATTCATAAATTCCATAAAAAAAATAATGGCAATATAGATTAAAACTCTAAAGGAATTTGTTTCCAATTTTCTGCCACGCAAAAGGTTCTTCATCCATCCTATTTGACTCAGTCACCGAAACCAGCCCCCTCTACAGACAATAAGGACTCTCAATATGCTAAACCTCTGACTTATGATTCACTCACATGACTTGCATAAATGAAAGCATTTCATCTTAAGACCTAAAAGTCAATATATACACTTCAAACACGACATCGTTGAATAGAAGTAGTTTCTAATATTGAAAGACAAAGGGAGAAAACTTTGAATTACCACCTGTGACCTATCTACTCAACTACATCAAACTACCAACACCCTGGCGACTAGTGCTGCAGCCAATCAACCCAACTACCCGTAACACAATTGATAAGCAAACAATAAAAACACAAAAAGAAAATCAACAACACTCTTTGTCACTGTTCACATGAATAGTAACCAATGATAGGTTTTGCATCATAGATATGCTAAACAAACCTATTTTCTCATCTTTCTTCATCACATTGCTTGTCTCCTTAACAAAGGAGATGTTACACAAGCCACTCTAAAATCTACATGGTTAATTATATTGACAAGTGAAAATTTCAAAGAAATGCAGTTATAGTATTTTAGAAAATTTTGTGATTGTATATTGATTGACAAGGATGAGAAACTTCAAGGAATTTGCAAATCTGTTATTTGATGCACACATGAGATGAAAAAAAAAGTAGTCTAATACATGAAAGAGGCAAATAAAGTTGTGTTAAGTTTCATGTTTTCTTTTTTCAGAAGGTCATGTGTTTCATTGTGACTAAATCATTATTGCAAAATCTTTTATATGCACCCACTACAATAATACATGTATGTTTTTTCTTTATGGGCATTAAAATCTTGGATTTCTACACACATCTTTTTGTTTTGTGCTTCATGGTAGTGTAACCTATTTCTCATGATTGACAACATGTTTTTATTCAGCAAGGACATCAATATGGATCTATAAAAAAAGGCATAACTCCAAGTGAGTTTTTATTATTTCCTTGAAACATTTGTTCGTCAATTTAAAAGCCTAGCCAATTCCAAAAACAAATAGAGATGGGGTGAAAGCATGATAAAACATACACAAAAAATAATGTAAGCAACAAAATACAAAGGTCTTTAAATAAAATGACTAACAAGTAAATAATTTTATGGGGAAGATAATATTATTTTTGGGTACATTATTTTTTAACTCTTGTTTGCATGAATTTCAAAAACTAAATTATTATAATCATGTATTTTTAAAGTGTTTGCAAATACTTGAATTGGACCTAAAATTTGCGACAATTTGAAAATAAAGTTCAAGTACTTGAAAGTAGGTGAAATGTTTTTGCAAGTATTTAGTTTTTCTTCAAACACTTCAATATTGATGTGATGAACATTCTAACATTATTTTTTTGGTTAATGGGGTTCATTTTCATCCTTAACCCTCTAAAAAATGATGTTATTATTAAGGACACTTTTGGGGTATTTTTTGAAGTTCAAATGATATAACACAAATTGATTTGAAAAGCTAGAGGGAAGCTCAAAATGCCCATGAAAAAAAAAATGTTTCATTTGTTTTGAAATGTTAGAAGAAGGTTTAAACTTTTAAAACATTTTTTTGGGCTTTCAAGTATATATATATATATATGTACAAAATATCTTTCTTGCACCCAATATTGGGTATCTTGGGATTACATGTAACATTTTGACTATGTTTGACCAATTAGAAAAAAGTTGAAAAATGTAAAAATTAGCTAATCATGACAAAATTAATTATGGTCAAACTAATTATATATGTGTGGTTTATCTAACTATTGTATTGATTATATTTACATTAATTTGGTTCAACTACCTATGAAAAATTTAACTAAAGTTTCAAATAACCATAACTAATCTAACCATGGTCAATTTATTCATGTTCAATAACCATGGTTAGTTTAACCATAATTTATTTAGTTCTATATATTTTAGCCATTGTTAGTTTAGCCATATTTAATTGAACCATGATTCATTTATCCATAATTAATTATTCCATCATTTTTTAAGCCATATTTAGTTTAACTATGGTTATTTTAGCCATAAACAATTTAGAACTTATAAATAGTTTAACCATGGTCAATTTAACAATAGTTGGTTTAACCCTATTAAATTTAGCCATGATAAGTAGTTTAGTAAAATTAATTTAACCATTATTAGTTGGGCCATTATTGGTTTTGCCATAATGAATTTGACCATGGTTACTATAAGCATAACTAAATTAATTATTTTTATTTGTAACATATTAGTTATTTTACCTTGATAAATTTAACTATAATTAATATACCCATAATTAATTTACAATTATTGTTAATTTAGCCATGGTTTTTTTTCCATAATTATTTTACCATTTTTATTTTAGCCATAATTATTTCATTCATGTTTATTTTATTCATAATTTATTTTGCCATAAAATATTTATTCATTAGTTAGTTTAACCATATTAACTTTATTAGTTGTTAATTTAGCCATATTTATTTACTCATGGTTAGTTTAACCATTTCTAGTTTAATCATGGTTAATTTTTCCATAATTATTTAAACCATTTTTATGTTAGCCATAATTAATTATACATAATTGATTTTGCAATAAAATATTTATTCATTAGTTAATTTAACCATATTAACTTTATTAGTGATTAATTTCACCAAATTTATTTACTCATGGTTAGTTTAACCAATCTAATTTAACCATGGTTAGTTTTTCCATAATTATTTTAACCATTTAGTTTTTAGCCATAAAATATTTATTCATTGGTTATTTCAACCATATTAACTTTATCATGATTAGTTTATTCATTTTTAGTTTAGCCACGATTGGTTTAACTATGAAATATTTATTCATTAATTAGTTTGGCCATATTTATTTTACTCATTGTTAGTTCAACCATTTTTAGTGTAACCATAAAATATTTATTCATTAATGAATTTAGACATTTCTAATTTAACCATGGTTGGTGTAACCATAAAATATTTATTCATTGGTTAGTTTAACCATATTTACTTTACTTATGATTAGTTTATCCATATTTATTTTATTCATGGTTAGTTTTAGCCATTTCTAGTTTGGCCATGGTTGGTTTAACCATAAATTATTTAGCACTCTCAACAAATGAGATTTTTACTTGACTAAAATATTTGAAATAGAACTCACAACTACTATCAATATGGTGTGTTTTATAACTAACTTGGTTGCATTGCACAAATGTTTGACTTTGAAAAGGATTACATTATCCCACATAGGAGCTCTCACTCAACAATTCCTACCTTGTAGAAACCTCTACCAAGGTTAGAAACAACTAGAGCTGCATTTGGGTTTGATTAGACCTTTTAATTGCATTGTTGCATCCTTTGCTACAATGTTGGGAAATGTTAACAATGCTGAAGTTATACATTGAAAAATAACTTGTGCCACCTTTTAGCTTCATCATAAGACACAATTTTTTAAACATCTTCAAAGTCATTTTTTGATATTTGGTTACTTTTTGAATGCTTATTCATTGAGATTGACATCATTGTTTGTTAATGATATAAATTTGCAAGTGTCAAATATGATATTCCATGAATGAATGAATTATATATATATATATATATATATCACAATTGGGTCCTTGTCCTACTCCATTAGAATGAGAACCATGTAAACAAACTAACTAGGACAACATTCAATCCATTCTAACTTTGGAGATTAATTCAATAAAATCCACATACAATGTTGAACACAACAAAATTGAAAAAAAAACATCTCTTCCATTTCATAAAAACATGAAGCTCTACAATGTATTTCCCCTTTCCTTCTTCCCATAACTCCCATGCTTGCTATCTTTTTCTAATAAATCAACAAAAACATATAGATAATCAACATCAAAACCCCCTTCAAGTCAGTCAAAATGTATTTTATATTCCGTGCAAAATGGTTATAACTGCCTTATTGTTTGGCAAATCAACTACAATGTTTGTCATAATGATATGTTGCCATATTGATTTGCCTCTATTGTCATACTGATTTGCCTACTTTGTCATATTGTTTTGCCTATTATGTATCTTGATTTGTCTACACATGTTTTCTAGTCATGCCGACTTGCCTATTTACTTATTGTCTATATCTTTTTCCTAATATTATTCCCTTCTTAATTGTTGTAGTGTCCCCACACAACAACTAAGCTTCCTAGATCTGGCTATGATGTCCTTTACTCTTAGCACAGAATACCATTTGAACATGGGCAATATAGTTGTCTATCTCACTATCAAATGACTTTACTCCATCCTTAATTGTTGTTATTTGTTCGCCCCTTACATACTGGTTGATTGAATTGGGTTTCACCAAGTGAGGAAAATATTGTTGGTAGTGCGCAATCTTGCCAATGCATGATCATTTTGTCAATTTACCCACCAAATGTCAAGTGTGTATTATGGTTGTTTGCAAGTACATTATGTCTTAACCAAGGTGAGCATCTACTGCCTGAAACTTTGTGAACTCACAACTCACTCTCCACATGATTGCTTCCATCGCACAATCTCCCAAGTTGGTGAAACAAGTTAGCTCTTGGTAATAATCCATCAATTGCATCCATCACTCAAGCTCAACATGAAATTGACTTACCACATGATTCAGGATAATATCCATTTGCGATATGGCAAAAGTTGGTCTATTAGAAACAATAATCTAGTGTCAGTGGTAATATTCCTTATAAGCATATTCTAACCTACAGTAATATCTCAAGGCATAGAGTCCTAGGCAACCTTCTTCAAACTCTAATATTCCATGTCCTTTTGGTTGATGGTATTGGATGTAACAACATATTATGTTATAAGCTAGGAATTTTTTCCACTCTAGATCCTCAACTGTCCACATTGCTAAAAACTACCTTTCAGTGATATGATTTCCTAATATTTGCAATGCTACTCCTACCCTTAAACAAATCTTAAAATGATGCAACATGTAGTATGTTTCTAGGTTTAGCAACAATGGCAAAACATACTCTAACTCTAACATCATATGCACCATATCATTTTTAGAATACGGCTTGACACTTGCCTTTTCTGCTAAAGTTGGATGTTTGACCCTAGGAGTAACAACTCTATAGTTCATTTTCCTCATCCAAGTCTTTACCCATTCTCTATCCATTTTGGTAACTTGATCTTTATTTTCCACTTTTTGTTATTTTGCTTTGCCCTTGTCTATTGGATTTACTACTACTTCTTGCTTCTTTATCAAATTTCCAATAGGTGTTGTTTCATGCCCATCCTCTTCTCATAAAGAGATCTACTTTGTCTATTTTTCAATTGTTTTTTTGTTAATAGCCTCTTCGGTGTTGTTTTCCTCTTCCAACTATTGAATACGTTCATATGTAGCATCAAAAGCACTAGTGTACTTCCCTATTTGCTTGAAATGCCATCTCATGAATTCAACTTTAACCTCTTCAATCACTAATAGAAATCAGCCAAAATGTAACCACTTTGTTTGCAACTACATTTGATTTGTAATCATTTGCGACTAAATTTCAAAATATTTACAACTATAAGATCAAATTTCAACTATGTGCAATTATTGAAAACTTCATCTTATCAGTTGGATAGATTTTAGGTTTATTTCATCCATGAATATATTGATATGTCCCATCAGTCGCAATAATCACCAAATTAGTCACATCTTAAAGGTATTCTACAGTGACATAGGGGTGTATTTTTATGTATATAATAAAATTACATTTAGTATGTATTACATATATCATAAATATATATTTTTTGTATATTAATTATGTGTATGTATGTATATTGTTCATAGAATGAATTTAAAAATTAATATTTGAACTCTGAAATTTATTATTCAAATCTGAAAATTAATATTTCAGTTATGAAATGTATATATATTTGAATTGCAAATTTGATATTTTAATTTAAAAAATATTTATGTGAATTTGAATATTTTATTTGCATTCTGATTTTTCTGTTTGATTAAAAATCATTATTTGATTCTAAAAATTTGTTATTCCAATTTTAAAACATTTTATTTGAATGTAAAAATCAATATATAAACTCTGAACATTGTTATTCAAATCTAAAAACCGATATTTCAATACTCAAAAAAAATTATTTTAATCTAAAAAATCATATTTGAACCTGAAAATTGTTATTCCAATTCTGAAACATTTTATTTGAATCTAAAAATCAATATTTGAAGTTGAAGTTTTAAATATGAATTCTTAATTTTTTTTGTTTTATTCAAAAAAAATGTGTGAGTATAAAATTATAATTCAAATTATGAAAATTATATTTAAACATTAAAATCAATGTTCAATTCTGAAAATTGCTACTGGAATTCATTATATATAGATAATTTAAAACATTTTGAATCTAAAAACTTTTACTGGAATTCTTCATTTAATTATTTGAATTTTTAAAAAATTATTTAAATTCAAAAACTTATCTCATCTAAAAAATAATATTTGAATTCTAACTTTTTTTGGAATTTAAAATTGATAATTAAACTCCAAAAATTATTGATTGAGTTTTAAGGTTTTTTTCTACTAGTGTTCTCCATAATGAATCACTTTTATAAATAATTATAAATAGTTATATTTATTACTTATAAGTTACACTAAATAATAATTTTTAAAACATATATTTTCATTTTATATTTTATATTCTTATAGTAAAAGAAATTAATTATTGTAATTAATGTTACATTACTTTCAAATCATTGTAATTACTTCAGATAAGAATTAATTATAGTATATGCATAATTATTTTTTAATTGAACATAATTATTCATGATCTATAATATATAACTTTAAATCTGATTTTAAATTTTGGAAAGATTATAATGTAGTTAGAATAATTATTCTAATGATTGTAATCTCAAGAATTGTTATAGAGTAATTTAAGTTTTTTTTTTAAAGTTTTTTTTAATTACTTATCTATGATAAAAAAATTTATATTCATAAATTTAATTATATATTTATTTATTTAAATTTTTAAATATTAAAATTGTGGAGGAATTTTTTTATAAAAATTGTTCATTCATTATTTATAATTATAAATAAATAAATACCCATTTTTAAAAATCAAAATAATTATATTATTTTTACATTAATTATATTATACATAAATCCACTAGATATATATATATATATTTATCTTTGAGATATGTATTAACAACTTGTGAGAAACTAGATAGCTAGTTAATTAAATATTGAAAAGTTATTATTTATTTAAGTAGTTGATAATGAATACTGAATATTTGTAATGTATTGTTTCTATTTTAAATATATGTTTAATTTAATAATTATTAATTAAATGGTTATCTAATTATTTAGTGAGCCATGTACTTGAATTATTTATAAATTTAAAAACTAAGAACAAAAGGCATGAAAAAAGTTTTGGAGTTGCAATTTAATTTGTGAAGAAGTTGCAACTTCAAAACTCATCCAATATTGTTTATTCTCCATTCCTATTTTGAACATTATATAAACAAGGGATATGGTCATCAAATTTCACATTAAGAAAGTTGTGCACATGGGATGAACCAATCAAAAAACTTAACCCAAAACAAAAAGTAAAGCTATCCACAATTTTAAACTATCAACCTCCAAACCTTCTTATCTACCTAGCTAGTTAGGTACATACTATGTCCTACCCACCTAGGTCAACCTATGTACCTTGAGCAATTCATGAAGATGTTCTTGAGAATGTTGAATAGGTTAAAGAAGCAAACTTCAGAACTTATGCATTATACAAAGGAAAACAAAATTGTTTATAATGTTTGTTGCTAGGAAGACATGGGTCAAGACGAGAAACCCTAGTTTAAAACAAAAAAATTTGAAATAAAATGATAGAAGGAGAATATGTATCATCACAAAAGGAGCTGATAAATAATGGGAAGGGCTTAGGAGGGATTTGTAAGTGTATCGTGTGCCGTCTAAAAAAAGTACAAGAATTATGGGGTCACACATATTCTAAGAAAGGTGAGATCACACATGTGGCTTGAAGTGGTGTGAAAGGAATTAATAATTGTTGAATTAGGATTTACTTGAAAGACACACTGACTTTTAACTAAAGTGATGTTGTAACTAAAAAATATGTGTTTTTCTCACAATGGCAATTGAAGAAGGTTTGATTTGACATCAATTTGCAAGAAATGTGACAATGATATTTAATGCAAAAGGTGTTTTCACAATAGTAGGAACCACCTCACCATCTTTTGTGATTACTTATCTTGGAATCTTTTGAACAAAAGTTTTCAAATTAATATTTGTAATAATTTAAAAACATATTATATTATCATGTTAAGTTTTGTATTAAAAATTTGCTAAGTTTTTTTCATTTTGAAATCATTTCAATTCATGGAATAGATCATTATCTACTTACAAACATTAGTTATAATGCCTTAAAATGATTTTATGTAATTTTTATTCATTAGGCTAGATTGATTTCAAATTTATTTACATGTTGTTGATATATTATGGATCTTGCTACATAATTAAATTCAACAATTTGAACTCCAACTTAAATTACCACTTTAAAACATGAAAAAAAAACATTGGTTACACTTTGTTGTGGTTCATATTACTGTGGATGCACCCAAAAGTATTTTGATGATTTGTGATTTGTGTTATAATGCATATGAAAAAAAAATGTTTTAAAAAATTAAACCAATTTATGCATGGGAAGTCAGTTCGCAACATTAATCAAGTTATGCAAAATTGAATCCTTGTTTGTGTGATTGAAAGGAATACTAAAGGTATTGAATAAGACTATGTGGAGTGGTGTTTATTGCATGCTTACATTCAAAAAAAACATTTATATTTTTGAAGGTTTTTTGTGTGATGATGTTTAGGAGGAATTAATACGTGGTGTAATAGTTGTGGGATTCAAAATTTTCACTACACATGTTCTTCATTTGTCTACAATGCATGCAATATAATTTTAAAATAGGAAATCATGGAAACAACAACACATTCCAAAAGTCATGGTTTAACAAGGTAATTGGGTGAATTAGCTCATGTTGAAATTTGCAAATTTGAAGGGAAGGATTCTAATTATGTCAATATGTCCACTCACTACTAGAAATCCTATTGTTTGCAACATGTCCTTGTGTGACTATGTGTAACGAAATGTCATATGTGACTACAAATGGTTGCCTATGAAACTACTTTTCAAATTTGGATGAAGTTTGGTATTCTTTTCAATTCAATTGTGATTATGACCTATTTCATCCTTAAGTTGTGTTTTTTTAAATAATATTTTTGTATTTTTTACCACATTGTATATACATTTAGTTGTAAATGTAACCAAAATAGTCAGATGTTAGTGGTATAAGGTATCTAGGCTACCTAGCTAGCAAGGAAATACCTAAATATATATATACTTACCTACCTACTTATTAAGTACCTACTTACTTATAAGCCTAGGCCACATGGTACTTAGCTTAGGCTTGGTGACATGTGGCATTGCCTATGTTTACATATAAGCTTAGATATGACATGTGGAACATAGGTTAGGCTTAGGCCATGACATGTGGAACATAGGTTAGGTTTAGGCCATGACATGTGGAACATAAGTTAAGCCTAGGCCATGACATGTGGAACATAGGTTAGGCCTAGGCCATGTCACATGGCATTAGCCTAGGCTATGACATGCCATGTGGCATAGATGTTAAGCCACACCACATGGACCACATGGCATCTGAGCAAGCCATAAGACATGCCACATATGCTAGGCCTAGGCCATGCCATATGACACGTAGGCTAGGTCTAAGCCATCCCACATGGCATTTAGGCACAACATAGGACATGTCACATGGCACATATGTTCAGCCTAAACCATGCCACATGGCAATAAGTTAGGTTTCAACCATGCCACATGACACCTATGCTAGGCCTAGGCCATCCCACATGACACATAGGTTAGGCTATAACATGCCACATGGCACATATGTTAGGTGTAGGCCATGCCATGTTGCAATTAGGCAAGGCATAGGACATGCCACATATGTTAGGCCTATGACATGCCATGTGGCACATAGGCTAGGTCTAAGCCATCCCACATGGCACCTAAGCATGGCATAAGACATGCCACATGGCACATATGTTAGGCTTAAGCCATGCCACATGGAACCTATGACATGGCATCTATGGCATGCCACATGGCACCTAACCTAGCATAGGCCATGCCATGTCGCACCTAAGCTAAGCTAAGACATTCCACATGACACTTAAGCTAGGCTAGGACATGCCATGTGGCACCTAGGCTAAACTAAAACATGCCACATGGCACCTAAACTAGGCTAAAACATGCCATGTGATACCTAGGCTAGGCCAGGATAGGGTTTAGGGTTTAGGGTTTAGGCACAATGGTAGGCCCATGTCATGCCACGTGACACTAAAGTTAAACTTATCCATGCCACATGGCACATGGGTTAGGCCTATGACATGCCACACATCACCTAGGCTAGGCTATGCCATGTCACATGGCACATATTTTAGGTTTAAGATATGCCATATGGTAACTATATATGACATGCCATATGGCAACTATATATGACATGCCACATGGCACCTAAACTATGCTAGGACATGCCACATTGCACATAGGTAAGGTTTAGGCCATGCCATGTGGCACCTAATTAACCATTTTTTTCACACCACATGGCAACATGATTAGATTAGGTGCCCATCATAAAATGTGTTAATTAATAGGCTAGTTTAACAATTTGTAAGTTAGGTTATAAATAATAGGTTAAACTAGGTAATCACTAGTAGCCCAAATAGTTGCAACTACAAAGTTAATCCCATATGTTTGGCCTCCCATTTTAGTTTTGTCAACTACATAAGGAGGTACCCTAGGAGCACAATGTATAAATTAAAACGCAATTGGATTTTGGGATGAGTCAATCAAAAAGGTTCAACCTTAATTAAACCCCCCAAAAAAATGATATTTTTAGTAATGCCATGTGGCTTAAGTCTAGGCGTAGCCTAAGTGGCGTGGTCTAGACTTAGCCTAGGTGCCACGTGGCCTAAATCTAGGCCTAGCCTAGGTGATACCTACGTTAGGCCTAAAAATGGAACATGGCATATGTTTACACTTACGTGTCACATGGCATATGAGTAGACCTAAATAAGCTAGGTGCCATGTGGCATATGCCATGTGATAATTATGTTTAGACATATGCCACATGGCACCTAACTTACATGGCACCTAGGTGCCACCTAAGCTATATAAGTGCCATGTGGCATAGATCTAAGTGGGTGCCAAAATGCAATTGGTCATAAATATAGTTGCAAAATTGCTCATGTATACATTACATGGCAACCATATACGTATTTGATGAAAAAATAATTCATTCGTTGCATGTGACTGGTTTCGCATGCAACTTATCGTTTGCTATTACAACCAATTTAATCGCAAATGTCGATTGCGATTAAAACTAGTTGCAAACAACAATCGCAAGTGACAGTATTTCTACTAATGACTATAAGTTTTTTTTAAAGTATCGAATGTAATGTGTTTTTCTATGGTGGTCTTGTGTGTGTGCATTTTAATTTGAAAATTGAATATGGATAAACTAGGCAATAGGTTATGTATTAGGAGTTTCTGTTCAAATTGAGGGAAGTTGGTGACAAAAGGACATTTTTAATTTATGGGAAAAATTATGTGCCTTAGTTTGCAAAAAATGTGCATCACCATTTCTATGGAAACTTTGGGTTGTGTCATATATGGTAAAGAAGTTTTCAATATCATGTTATGTAAGGGAGTGTGAATTTGGGTCTAGTAGCATGTGGGAAGTCTATTGAATTTCAAATGTTTTTAATTTGGTCAATATTTAAAAGAATAATGAAGGGAATTATGTTTGTGAATAATTTTCCAATTTTGGTGTGAGTGATAGGTTATAAATGAAAATGCATACAATGAACATGCTTGGTGACAAACATGAAAGTTTAATTCATTCTACTTTCAGAATTTCATCAAAGTTTATTTTTTGATTATTAATTATCTTTGAAGATCTAAACTTGGAAAAATCCATGGTTATACCTAGATTAAGAAACATGCAATGTTACTGCATCAAATTTTGTGGCATTGACATGTAATATTCATTCTTAAACATATGTTGACTAGGTTTGTGTGTTTGTGAAACTTGAATTCCCTTAATTTTTGTGTCACATAACCACCAAAAATATAATGTATTTTTGCATGTGTGTATTTTTAAGGGCATCACATAGCAAAACTATCTATTTTTGTCTAAAAATTTCATTAATACTTTCATGGCAAGGGGATCTACTTTGTAGATTTTTCCCAAAAGAAGTTTTTATTTTGTCAAATTCATCATAATTGTGGATATAAATTTCATAAAAGGATAGGACCATAGATCTTTTGTATCCAATGTTGTTCATTCCATTGGCTTAAATACCAGGAGCTAACTAATTGGAACAAATATTACATATTTACCACTTTACATTATATGCATGCAAATTATACATAAACACTTATAAACAATGAAACTTCATCAAGTAGCAATTCCATTAAAATTATACAAAAATGGGGTTTTATATCTCTTACTATTCAAAAATAAGCCCCCAAAGAATCCTTGTCTCCTTTATTTATATTTTTGTTAGAATAATTAGGTCCTCAAACAAACTTGTAATTGTTTGTATTTTTTTCCACGATTGTCAAATTGGTTGATATTAATTAATTTCAAGAAATTTGATTGTGACAACTGTATTCGTTGTGAATCAGATTGTATAAATCAACTTGTCATTTGTAATGTTGTTGACTTGATAATCTATATTTGTTTACCACATTTACCCCTTTCATATGTTTCATATTTCATTACATGACATGGTCAAGCATATAGATGTGAACTAAATTGAAAACATGATTTTTTTTTTTAAAAATGAATGTTATAATGTTGAAATTGGGGTTTTAAATTAATGTGAACCAAAAGTCAAGTCATTGAAATAGAATGTGGAACTTTGTTTCCTTGTACAATCATTTAAAATTGTTTAATGTATTAATTTTAAGATTAAAAGTTCTTAAATAAATAAGTTCAATGGGGCATTTATAAGGTAATGTGTTTTTATCAAATAATGGAAAAAAATTAAATAATATTTACAATACATTAGAAATTATTGTTGAGAATTCGAACTCAACTAATTAGGTTTCATTAGTTACTAGAGTAGGAAAGTAATTAAATTAGTTTCACAAGGTTGAATTACTTTCTTTACTTATATTAGTTTGGTTATTTATGGTTTGGTCTTTTAGTTAAATACCTTGGTGTTGATGGTTTGGCACTTTTTTCTTCATTACACAAGTTTGTGTATTTCATGTGACAAAAACCTTGAGGAGTTCTTGATGTTATGTTTCGTGTTATGAGCATCATGTTGTAATTTCCATTCAATAAATATTTATGTTTGCACTTGAGTAGATCTCCTATTTGTTAACATGGTATCGGAGCTTAGGTTGTTGAATGAGAAAGTTGAAAAAGATTTAGAGCTAGAAAGTCTCTAAAACTAGAGCTTGACAGTCTCTAGTAATATCATAGGAGTTTGTTAAGTGCAAAAGAAGAACAGGGAAAGGAAAGAATGTGAAGAGAAAGAAAAGAAAAGAAAAAAGGTGAGAGGAGATTAACACATCAAAGTTGTGGAAGTTAGATCTTTAAATCTAGATCTAGCCGTGAAAAGATCTTGAAATGAAACTTGGAAAGATGATAGAAAACTATAAGACGCTTCTATTTTCAAAATTTCAAAAGAAAAGGATATGTTTTGTGAGAGTTATGAGCCTTTGAAGACATTATGCTAGATTTGGTTTTCTAGTCATATCTCCTTTGTTTGAGCATTTTTGGATCTGTAGCTTAAGGATCTTATAGATCATATAGGAATATATATTTGAGAGAAATTTCATGTCATTTGGATATATATTGAGAGAGATCCAAACATATAAAGTTTTTGTCTCAATTTTGAAGTCAGTTTCTTTTGAAAGTGATAACTCTTTGTGGTCATCATCAATAGAGCTGAAATTTTGAGTAGATATAGAAGACATATCTAATGTGTCTCCCAAAATTTCAAGGAGTTTGGAGTTGTTGAGAGCAAATTGTAAGTCATTTTGTGTTCAGGACCTAGTTTGAGGTGACTTCAAGGAAGTAGCAAGATCTTTCATTTTATAAAATTAAATGAGCTGAAATTTTGAGAGATGGTAATAGACATAATTTTTCATGTTTCACCAAAATTTCAGATAGATCCAAGGTCATATGTGAACAGTGTAGCTTTGCAAAGTTGTTGTGACGAAAGTTTGTTTTGAAAAGACATCAAAACAATTTTTTGAAGTGGAGCAAATACAACTTGGGAGAACTTGAAGGAAGGAGTTTGAAGATTGGGAAGCGTAAATGTACACCTTCATACAAAAGTGTGGTATGTAATCATGTACTTAATACCATACGAAATATTATACGAGATACATACATATATGTAAAACCTATGTATAGTATAAATTTTTGTATAATAGTCAAGACATACATACATATGCAAAGTCCATCTCATTCAACCCTAACCCTAATCCTATCAACCTATGGAAGGAAAACCTTAATCCCAATCCTAGAAACCCAAGGAAGGAATTAAAATCATTTGTGAAACCGCAAGAAGACATTGAGTGTTGCCTTGAGAAATGGCGGACAGTCTTTCTCAAATTGCAATTGAGAAACTAGACAAAAATAATTTCTAGGTGTGGAAATTTAGGATTATGAATTTTTTGATGGGGCAGGTTACTGAGAATTCATAACTGGTGATGAGAAAAAACCTCCTCTCCCAAAAAACCCCACACAACAACAAATTCAAGCCAATAAAACTTGGCATGAAAAAGCAAGGAAAATTTTGTATTGGTTTTTTGTGAGTGTGTCCAATTCCATGATCGTGCATATTCAAGATGCAAAATCACCCAAACAAGCTTGGGATACATTGGTGAAGATGTATAACACCAATACACAAGTCCACAAAATGCAGCTCAAGCAAAAGTTGCATAATCTATAGAAAAATAAGATGAACATCATTGACTATTCTACAAAGGTGAAAAACCTTGCAGATGCTCTTGCATCTATAGGAGCCCCTGTAGATGATGAAAATTTAGTGGCAGTCACTTTGAATGGACTTAGAAAATACTATAGCCAATTTCGTATTTCAATTGCAGTTCGAGAAACATTTCCCGGTTTCCAAAACTTAATAACACTACTTATGAGTGAAAAGATGAAAATTGTTGGTACTTCATCCAATGGAGGATCACAAGAAAGTGTTTTATACTCAAATACTAATAAAGGTAGAGGTAGAGGTGGTAAAACTTCATTTCAAGGTCGACGCGGAAACTCACATGGTTGACATCATCAATATGAAGGTCAAGCTCATGGAGGTGGACGAAGAAACTTTGGAGGAAGAGGAAGTCGAGGAAGTCGTGGAGGTCATGGTGGAAGTCATCGAGGTCAACAACCAAATAGCGATTCAAATTACGACTATTGTTGGAAACATGGGCACATGGCGAAGAATTGTTATCAAAAAGAACACGATGCACGAAATGGAAAGCTCCAACAAGGGAATTATGCCTCAACTAGCAATCAAGGTGATGAACAATTGTTTGTGATGTAGCACATGACAAATTCAATGATAAGAGGTGTATGAAACAATAATGTCTAATATGTGGATTCTGAAGCTTCAAACCACATGACTAGTCATGGAAAATGGTTTAAAGATGCAAAGGATTTGAAAACACCAGGGTTTGTGGAAACTAGTGATGACATTACACATCCCATCACACAAATTGGCAAGGTGCCATTGTCCATGCAAGATGGGCAAACAAAGTACTTGAAATATGTATTTCATGTTCCAACCATAACAAAAAATTTGTCTCCGTAGGCCAAATGGTGGAACAAGGTTTATAGATGACATTCAACCCAAATGGATGTTTGTGGAAGACATGAAAAACCAAGGCAAATTGATTACAAAAGGGGAAAGGCATGGACAAATGTTCACCTTGGATGTGAACATGCCTAAGGTGAATTCCATGTTATTTACACATGGAAAAGCAGTTGGAGACATTGGAAGTTGGCACAAGCGGGTTGGCCATGTTAATTTCCAACGTCTTAAGCTCATGGAGAAATAAAATCTTATTGGAGGTCTTCCCAAATTTGGAACAGAAGAGGTGATGTTAAAAGTTTGTGAAGCATGTCAATTGGGGAAGCAAGTTAGGCATCCATTCCTAGCACAAACAACTCATGTAAGTTCCAAACCTTTAGAAATGATCCATTCATATGTGTGGACCACAAAGACAAAATCCATTGGAAGATGCAAGTACTACGTGAATTTCATTGATGACCACACAAAGAAGGTGTGGGTCTCTTTCATGAAACACAAAGGTGAAGTGTTTCAACATTTTTTGAATTTCAAAGCAATGGTGGAGAAGGAAAAGGGTGTGAACATCAAGTGTTTAAGGTCTGATGGAGGGGGAGAGTATTTTTCAAATGAATTTAGTAAGTACTTGAAGGAGCATCGAATTCAAAGGAAGTACTCATGTAGTTATTCCCCAAAGCAGAATGGAGTTGATGAAAGGAAAAATAGGCACATTGCAGAAATAACACGTGCCATGTTGAATGAGAAGAATTTGCCAAATTACTTTAAATTACTTTTGGGCTAAAACAGTAGCAACTATAGTCTATATCATGAATCGAACACCCGTAGCAGTAGTTCATGGCATGACACCTGAAGAAAAATTCACATGCAAGAAACCATATGTCTCACACCTCAAAGTGTTTGGCTGCATTGCATATGTGCATGTTCCTAATGAAAAGAGATCAAAACTAGACCCAAAAGTTGAGAAGTGTATTTTCGTTGGATATTCCTTAGAACAAAAAGGATATAGATGTTTCAATCCTTCCACTCGGAAGTTGCAAGTGAATAGAGATGTTGTGTTTGATGAGATGGTTAGCTAGTACTCACCACTGAAAGTAGCAGAAGATGGAGAGGCTAAAAATGATGATGTTTCATCAAATGTGGAACAAGAATCACAACTAATTAGTGGACCACAAGAGTCTTCAATTAGTGGGTCCAGTAGCACTCCATGGAAAGGAAAATTAAGATCTTCAAACATTACACATGGTAGTTCTCAAACATCATCTAGAAATTTTCATGTAGATGATGAGTCAAGTGATTCAGATAAGAATGTGGGTAAAAAATCAAAAATCCCTTTAGTTACTATTCCTAGAGCTCGGATGGCCAAGAAAGTTTTGAAAACACCTGACAATAATAGTGGAGTACGAAGATCCACACGAGTCAAGTACCATGTACAAAGACTCACATATGATGGCTTTATAGCTCATCATTACGCATACATGGTGAAAGTTATACAAGAGGTTGAACCCACTTATTTTGAACAAGCGGTTGGAAACCTTAAATGGGACAATGCCATGGATGAAGAGATGGCAGCTTTGGATGCTAATGCTACTTGGGAATTAGTAGCTTTACTAGAGGATAAGAAAGCAATTGGGTGCAAATGGGTGTACAAAATCAAACACAATGCAGATGGATCTATGAGCAAATACAAAGCAAGATTGGTTGCCAAAGGTTATGCCCAAACTTATGGCATAGACTATGAAGGGACCTATAGTCGAATTACCAAAATGACAACTATAAGAGCAATCATTGCTATGGTAACAACAAAAGTTTACATCAAATGGATGTAAAGAATGTTTTTTTTCATGGATATTTACATGAAGAAGTGTACATGGAACAACCACTAGGTTATGTGGACCAAACACATCCTAATTTGGTTAGTAGGTTGAAGAAAGTTTTGTACAGTTTGAAGCAAGCACCTAGAGCTTGGTCAGACAAGATAGGTTAGTATCTTGTCACAAGTGGATTTCAAACATCCAATGCAGATTTTTCACTATATGTGAAAAAGACAGATCATGGGATTGTAATGATAGTCATTTATGTTGATGACTTGATTATCACAGGAGATAGTGATGTAGACATCTTTGATTTGAAGAAGCTTTTGAAACAAAAATTTGAGATGAAGGATTTGGGAAAGTTGCGTTATATCCTCGACATTGAGGTAATCCAGTCCCCTAAAGGGATATGGTTACTACAAAGGCAATACACCTTGAACAAATTGATCGAATATGGGATGATGGGTTACAAACCCATTTCAATTCCATTGCAGCAAAATGTGAAGTTAAGTGTAGATGAAGGAGACCTTGTGGAGGATACCACTATGTATAGACACATAGTGGGGAGTTTAATTTACATGACCATCACAAGGCCAGATTTGAGTTTCGGAGTTGGAGTGGTGAGTTAATTCATGCAAACACCACGAAAACCACATTTAGATGCAATGAGGCGCATACTGAGGTACATAAAACATACATTATAGTGTGGAATTGTTTATGAAGCCAAGAACCAATGACAAGTACATGGATACACGGATGCTGATTGGGCTGACAATGTTTCAAATAGAATATTGACTAGTGGTTTCATGTTTTCTTTTGGAAGTGGTGCTGTTAGTTAGAGCAATAAGAAATAACCAATAATTGCACTATCAATCACGGAGGTAGAATACAGAGGTGCAACAATTACTACATGTGAAGTAGTTTGGTTACAAAAACTACTATCGGATTTGGGATAGTCAATGGATGCTCCTATTGTCATTTATTGTGATAACATTAGTAACATACTACTTGCTAACAACCTAGTCTATCATGCTAGGACAAAGCACATTGAGGTGCACTACCACTTTTTTCTTCATTACACAAGTTTGTGTATTTCATGTTACAAGAACCTTGAGGAGTTTTTGATGTTATGTTTTGTGTTGTGAGCATCATGTTGTAATTTCCTTTCAATAAAGATTTATGTTTGCACTTGAGCAGATCTCCTATTTGTTAACAATTATTTGGAAGTCAAAAGAATTTTGCTTGGTGTTTTTAACATTTAATTTGTTGAATCTTTTAAGAGAGTTAATGATTGATGAATTATGATTCCATTGTTAAAGTAGATCTAAAAACCTTCAAATAAGATATTATATTTTTATGTTTTTTAATAAAAAGAAAGTTCAATTAGGATAATAATTTTGAAATTTAATAAAAATAATGGATGGCATGGTGAAGTAAAATATATATTTATAAGCTTTTATTAGAAGGGAAGCACATCTAATATTAAAAAACATGTCAACTTTAAAATAGTCAAGGCATCATTTTATCATGCTTTCACATGTTAACAATCACCATATACATAACAATATATTGTATATAACTAGTTAAGTAAATGCCATAAATAAATGAAGGTTTTTTTTATGAAATTTGCCACATCTTTTATCATAAGGACTTCCATTGGATTGCACAAATATTATTTATTATTGTTGTAACATGAGGTCTCATACACATGATAGGTGGACAAATTCTAAAACACTATTGTGTGACATAATCAAATAGGATTTAAACAATATCTTTGTCATGCTACATGAAAAATGTGTATTAAAGCTAAATGAAACAATTGAGTGATCAATTGAATAAATACTCAAGTATAAATATTTATTAAGTATTCAAGAGGTTGTGACTTGTGAGATGAAGTCATGATTTGTGATAAAATTTGTGAATAAATAACACATGAAATATCAAAGTGGCAAACTATACAAGATGACGGGTTTGGTGCATTTGATGAATGACTTTGTAAAAGAAAACTATCTAAATCATGTGATAAACTTTCTTCGTGGTTGTAACCCACATGAAAACCAAACTATATGCATGTGGGCAATCTTATGCCAATGCTACGTAGTTTTGCATTCATAGGATGTGTATTTGTGTGCAAATTGATGTTCAAATCTAGTTTTAAATAAACTTCAATATCAGTCCATATGCCATTTAAAGTTATATTCCAATTTTAAAGTATCTTTATATCCATTTGTTATTAAAAACAATTTTACAAAACAAAACCAAAATTTAACAAAACATTAAAACTTGGTGCACAATAGATAACATCACCATGTCATTCCATTTTCTATCTATAAATTTGGCTAAATTTTTGTTTTAATTTTGTCCAAATTCCAAATTTATGTTATTTAATTCATATATATAATTTCTCTATGTATTGTGCTTGTACTAATTAGTAACCAAATTTTTGCTACATGAGGTAATTTATATTACCATTAATATCTAGAAAGGTGCAAAATTAAAGTGGGCACTATTTAGCATAGTGGATCAACAATGAAGTTCAAAATTTGAAAGACTTCCACTATTTTAACATGACTTGTAGGAGATGTCATTTTCAAGTAAGTAAATGGGTGCCATTCATCCCATTTAGTAATGTAGGTGAATACATGATTTTTTAATTAGAAAGGAGTTTCATGGCATTTGTAAATTGTAAGCTTTTAAATGAGAAATAGTTAGTCATGTAGGAGGGGTTGCAATTCCTACATGGTGTGCACGAGTGGTGCAAGGACTACTATCATTACTATTTAAAAAGAGGGCTTTTTCTTGGGTTTGATAGAAGGGGTAGAAGTAGAGGAAGGAGGGTCATCTTTAATTGATAAATGCAATACATACCTATAGAACATGGCTACAAAGGTCCTACAAAAGTGTAGACTTGGATTTTGGTTCCAAAAACAAGAAGGTAGGTTGAGGATTTTCTAACATGAAGTTATGTAATCCTTCCAAATGTATCTCATTGAAATCCATGTAAATTATCTTCTATGTACTTGTTGAATTAACTTTCCACTTCAAATTCATTAGTAATTATAAGTGTGTAATGTGTTTCATTAATATATATATATATTCGTTATATTATAGTCTAGGATGTAAGTTTAATTTTGTTTTAGATGTTTAATTCTCAAATAATAGTTCTTACATTGTTGCCCATTACATTGTTTTAAGTGCCACATACCCCCAACTTACAAACTAGGCCATAAACCTTCCCAATTGTATTACAACTACTCATTAATCTCTCTAACTCTTATTTCATGTTTCACCTACTTTGTATTATAATGGAAACAACCAAGAATGCACTTTTAATTTTGCACGAAAACATCTCAAGGAAGGCACAAGTACAATGTAAACTTCTCCACATCAAAGTCATAAATGTATTACATGAGTATTATAAAACAAAATGTTTAACATTAGAATGTTAATTCATCATTGGTATGTATGCCAAATTATCCTAAACTTGTGCACACCACACATTCCACACTCCAAATAGTCACCCCCTTCCTTTTTTATATTCTTCAACAAAGTCTAAAAAACTTTAATCATTTGGTAACTAATAACCATTGTCAACTTGGCTTGCCAAAAGATCAAATGCCTTTGGATGTAAATTTGTAGGTCTACACGTTGACCTACTTCAAATCGACTAACCACATATTAACGTGTTCTCATGCCAACTTGCTATAAATTAATATTGTTAGAAGAAAGGTTTCAATTTGCAACTAAAATAAGTTACAACTAAGATGTACAACTAAAATTCCATAAGTTGCATAAGTGAAGTCACGTGCACCATCTAATTGTAAATGATGACTTAGCATGATGTTATCACATTCCGCATGGATGATGTATATAATCATCATATACATTTTCATCCATTGACCATTCGTATAAAATTTGCAACTACTCACCATTATTTGCAACTATGTTATAACCCATTATAAAGTGCCACGTGGCAACATAAAAAATTTCTTTAAATTATCACTACAACAAAAGGTGTCCCTATACACCAAGTGATTTCACTAGATATTGAATGAATTCACTAGTTGTAGTGAACGGGGACGAGTGAAGAAGCAATGAACTTAGTGAATTCATTGGTTTAATGAACGAGGATTAGTGAATTCTACCCACATTTAATATTAGTGTATGTTTTTAAATTCCATATTGGATCTTCATCATCTATTTTGGATGGTGTTAGATCATGCATAATAAGAATTTGCCATGTGGCATGTTAATTGAAATTTGACCAAAATATATTTAAATCAATATTTAGTTAAATAGGTAAGTAGCTAGGAAAGAAGGTAGGTAGGTGGGTAAGTAAACTAGGAAGTAAATATGTAAATATTTTAATTCTATTTTAGGTTTAGCCTTTAGGGTTAAGCCTTTTTTATTGGTTCATCCCAAATTACACATTTTTTAATATAAAAATGTAAGCAAAACACCTTCCTTATATAATTTTACAAATGAAAATGGAAAACAAAACATGGGATAATTTTTTTTGTTACAACCTAGTTTGCAATTAAGTTGAAATTAAGATGCAACTAAAAAGTGTATCCCATATCCTTTGTTTTCTTTTTCAAATTTGTAAACTATATATCTAATAGGTAATGTACTAACTAACTATAAATAATTGATTAATTAAACATTAAATAATTGTTTACCCACTTACCAACCTACCTATTACTTATTACCACCTACTAATTAAATAGTAACTAGTAATAGCATAAACTATTTAAATTATTGCATAAAATATTAAATCATTAAATAATAATGAACATAATTAATATACTATATTCTTTATTTATTATTATCAATAATTTAAAAAATAATCATATTTACAATAAAATAATAATAAATTATATTATATTAATATTAAATAAATTTATTGTTGTATTAATAAATAATAAATATTACATGTTTAAAATATTTGAATTATTGGATAATAATAATGTTCAGTAATTCATTAATTTAATAAATAATTTAATTTAATTATTAGTTATTAATAATTCAAGTGACAATGATTTCATTAGAGTTGGTTCATGTGGGATGGGCTATAGTTGTAGGTTGTACAAAAAGACAATTCCAAACTGCAAATTTATTAAAGGTCAATTCCAAACTGAAGTTTTTAAAAATAAAAATTTGACAAGTTGTAATGTTTCAAAATGTCTTTATGGATCTTAAGATATTAAAGAAGAAACAAATTTTTATTTATTTTTCAATGTCTTTTAGAATCTTTGTGTCCTTTCCAAAAAAAAATGAATATTTGTGTCTTTCCAATTTCATGCACACGTTTACATATAATTTCATACAATTGTAAATATGTGTTATTTCATTTGAATATGTTGGGATTATTTTAAGAGATTAACATTTTATTTTTCTTTGAAATTAAACTAGTTTCCAATAAAAACTTCTCCTTTAAATACCTAATTGAAGGATTTAATCCCCACTTGTTTAGTTGATTTAATGTTTTTTTCTTCACTCTATTAATTTTTGCAAGATCGTAATGTTTAAGTAATGGTTCACCATTCATCACAACAAAACAAGAAAAGTATTGTGAAATATCAATATTTTGTGTGCTTCTACAACTCACATCTCCCTTTCATTGAGATAGAACTACATTTGTTTCTTCAACATTTTTCTTAGTTTTTCATCCATTATACAACCTTCAAAGCCAAGTTCCCCAACTTTTCATCCATAGTGCAACATTACAAAAGTTTGAAACATTTCACACAAATATTTATTCATAGAGATTTTTAAAGAAAATGGTTATACAACTTTTATTGAATTGCTTGACCAAGGAATTGTTGATACAAGGTTCCCTAGAAAAGCCATATTATTTCTTCCTCCCTAGATGAAAGCCATACGAGAAGAAGATGGTTGTACAAATATAATTGAACCAAAATGCTCCACTTATGTAAGTTTTCAATCATATGTCATAATCTTTAATTTGAAGAATATATCATACTAGTTTTACTTAAAGCATTTATCATAACTTGGGTGTAGTCAAAAAGTTTGAAAACATGATTTCCTATTGGGCATCATTGGTGAGCATGTGTACTTTTACATTAAAGACTCAATTTGTTGCCCCTAGTTAATGTTTTTTTTTTAGTGACTTCTTCCCCAATTCATTGTTATTTGATTTCAATTGACAAGCATAAGTTCATTTGCTTCATCACTTGATAATAATCGATAGTCTAGATTTCAAAAAAATTCTAGCATTTTGATGATTAAAGAAACCAAATTGATACAATTGGTTATTAGTTTTTATGTTGAACTAGCCACCATTCCATAATTCCTTTGCCTAAAAGTAAAGCTAATAATTTTTTTCTAAGAACAATAAGGACAAGAAAATGTTTCTTTCAATTATTGGTTTAGATTCCACACTTTATTATAATTGACTTCCTAATAGTGGTTTACATATGGAAACTATCCCATAGCTTTCAATTGCACATGAGATCCTCTAATGGTAGCAAGGTAATGGAAAACAATTCAAATCTTGTCACATGCATTGCTACATGAACAATCACTTTCCATTGGAGAGTTTTAATGGTTTTGGAAATTCAAAAATTAATTAATGTTCAAAATGTTCAAAATAGTTTTGATGGAAAATAATTTGAGGAAGTATCATGTGAACTTTACAAAGAACATATCTTTAATGAAAAATAACAAGTGACATCTTTTGATGTTTCACAAATTGATTCACAATTCTTTAACTCTACATTTTAATGTTGATGTTTGACCTATAGAGCCATGAGGTGATTATGCATACTAAAGAGCATGATAATGCCTAGGTAATAGAAAATTGGCGCATAATATGTGATCTGAGTGACGTAATGGAAGGAGACCTTTAGTACGAATTTGTTGCATAAAACCCTTGATAAATTGATTTACTTGCAAAATGCAAATACCCCTTTATAATCATTCATGTTTTATCTTTCAAACCAACTTCCCACCTTTATTATTGATTGTTGATGTTGTTTTATTGTTTGGCAAATACACTCATATAAGAGTCGTTTAAATCTTCTTCTTAGTTCCACATAGCAAGTTCTTGCAAAATAGTTGGTAGCAACTTTTTTTTTTGTGGCAAAATTTTGCCAAATGGCAAAACAAAAAAAGGTTAGTCACATGTAAGTGACAAAAAAAATGAAAAAAATATAAAAACTCACCAAAAGCTAAGGTTTCAAAGTGATATGTAATGGTGTTATGTTGTTTGTTTGTGATTGTATCACCAAGCTAGCTCCTTCCACTCTAGTGTTTTTCACCACTTGCTTACATTATATTAAAACCTTTTGCCATCGCTACAGCTCCATTGAAGCTTGTTGCTAGGATGCCGCTCCACTTAAGGTGTTTGTAAGTTGTCACCATTAATATGTACTATGTATTAAGGTATGTAGGTAATTTCATTATGGATCTTAGAATTTTGTGCCATCATGTACTTCAAAACTTTGGGGGTGACATTAATTTCAAGCTTGTTTTTGAAGCTTCAATTATAAGAAGATGCAATGTCAGCACAACAAAGTGGAAAGTCACAACTCCAAGTTCCAACAACAAGCAATTTAATCTTGATTTACAGTGAAGCTCAACTACTCAAGAGCCAAGGTGTTCATTTTTTTTCTTTTTGTTTTTCTTAATCTTCATATTATGAGTTGTGAATCATGACAAATAATAGAGCTAGCTGATTTTTTGGGTGGTCAAGCATTGTGTATGTGCACACTATATTATATTGTGCTTGTGTGCATGTTCTTATAATCTTCAAGTTTGATTTTTTGATATTTTTGGTATTTTAAGCTTACTAGTTTCATTTGCCATCATCCATGGCTTGTCTGACTATCCCCAAGAACTTTAAGTTCAAATTAATTTTCCCTTTTCTTGTTAGTGTTATAACCACTATAGAAAGTGCGAATGTTGAGAGAATTGCTCAAACCCCAATTTTTGACACAATCAATTTAGCTTCAAAATCAAATTAATTCTTATTCCAAACTAAAGTCTTAAACTCTAGTAACAATTTTTGACATAATCAATTTAGCTTCAAAATCAAATTAACTCTTATTCTAAGCTAAAGCCTTAAAGTCTAGAAGTGTGATCAAGAAGGTACTTGCCATTTATAGGATTGATGGGCTACAAAACTTCCTTGGGTATAATCAATAGTAAATGAAATAGGTAATGTGCATTAGGTTTGGTGTGCAATTTGCATGAAAATTAAAGGGAAGGAAAAAATACTTGTGCCTAAGTTTGATAGTTTGTTTAAGCACACTGGTAGGCACAAAGACGAGGTCTTGAAGCCAAGAGTAGCAATTGGTTTATTTTGTTTCAATCTTAAAAACCAACATGTGTGAAATGAAAAAAATTACATTGTTGGGGATTGTTTTTTGATTCTTCATCTTGTTGTTGTAAAGGTTCCCTAAGATTAGAGATAAAAATTTGTCTAGTTTGTTATTATCTTTCATCTGTTGTCTAAGGGTTGAACTATGATATATTTTGAGGGTTTGAAGGACCTTTTTAGCCTACTTAAAATGAAACACATACCCAAAAAAAATGGACAAATTCTATAGATTAAGCTATTACTAAATCAATGAACTAAATTTTGTTACAGTTCATTCACAATGTTGTTTCTACCATTAATTTTTTGTTTGAATGTAGATGAAATGAGAACAATTGACAATGCCTCTTGGATTTTTAACACCTTTATACAGTTCAAGGTTGAAACCGAATCCCTTTTTTGGTTTTGTGGAAAAAATTGATGTGCAGGCATTACTATAGAATTGGCGTGTAGTTCATTAACCTAAATCACTATGGGACCTTTAAAATGAAATAAATTCATTACATTTTAGTGATTTCACCCTAGTTAAAGTTATTTCACTATAATATCACTATGTAAATATTGTGTTTCATTACTAGTTGACGTAATTCACTATTATAATTTATTGTAGTAAATAGGTTTATTTTTATGTTGTTTTGAATACCATATATATGCTATTTGATGGTATGCCTTATATTGTTTTAAGCTTTTAGTTATTCTAACTTATACCCTATGTTATCATAAGTTATTATAAATTATTATACCCTAAACTATTATATGTTATTATATTTGAAGGTATCTTAGCTAGCTTATTATAAGTTTTAAAGTTATTTAAAATTAAATTATTCAACTAACCTTAGGTTATATTTTAGTTTATTTTATTTTAACGTAATAAATGTTATTTCAAGTTATAATTTAAGTGTATTCAATGTCATTTTATTTTATGTTATTATAAGTTATTTTATCCTAAGTATAATAATTTAAAATAACTTACAATAGAATAATTACTAAAAGCCTATGATAATAAAACCTAGAATATCTAGCAATAATTTATAATATAATAATCACCAATAGTTGTAATATAACATATAATAACCAACAATAACTTATAATACAATAACCACCAATAGTCATAATATAACTTAGGATAACTACCAATAGTCATAATATAACTTAGGATAACTACCAATAGTCACCAATAACCATTAATAAAATAGTCACTAATAACCACCAATAAAATAACCACTAATAACCATTAATAATATAGTCACTAATAACCACCAATAAAATAACCACTAATAACCATTAATAATATAGTCACTAATAACCACCAATAAAATAATCACTAATAACCACTAATAGCCACCACTAAAATAACCACTAATAATCACAAATAGAATAACCATTAATAACCATTAATAACCACCAATAAATTTTTTATCAATAGCCATTAATAAAATAACCACCAATGGCCACTAATAAAATAACCACCACTGGCCACTAATAAAATAACCACTAATGGCCACCAATAAAACAACCACCAATGGCCATTAATACAATAACCACCAATGGCTAACAATAGAATAACCACCAATGGCCACCAATAAAATAACCACTAATGGCCACCAATAGAATAGCCACCAACAAAATAACCACCAATAACCACCAATAACCACTAATAAAATAGCCATCAATAGCCATTAATAACCATTAATATCCACCAAAAGAATAACCGCTAATATGCACCAAAATAATAACCACCAATAGCCATTAATAAAATAAACATTAATAACCACCAATAAATAACCATTAATAACCACCAATAGAACAACTACCAATAGCCATTAATAGAATAGCCATTAATAACCACCAATAGCCCTAATAAAAGAACCAATAGTCACCAATAGAATAGGCAGCAATAGCCCATATATTAGAATTGTTTAAAATTGTAAAAAATAATCTAGGGTGAAATAATCTACAATATACAAAAATAACTTAAGCTGAAATAACCTATAATACTGTAAAATTGCTAATAATAACATAAGGTGAAATAACCTTCAATAACCAAAAGTAACCAATAATAACCTCCCATAATAAAAAAACACTTAAGATGAAATAATTTAGAATAACTAAAAGTAAATTATAATAACTACAAGTAGTTTAAAGTGAAATAATTTACAATAGCAAAAAAAACATAGAATAGTAAAAAATAACTTATAATAATAAAAAATAGCTTAAGGTGAAATAGGTTAAAATACCCAAAAGTAACTTAAAATAACCAAAAGTAATAAAAAAATAACCATAAATAACTGTAAATAATGTAAGGTGAAATAATTTAGATTAATGAAAAATAACCTTATAATAGCTGAAAGTAGCCTAACATAAATAATATTATCATATTAACAAAAATCTTATCCATTTATTATTATTTTTTTTTCAAAAGAATGGTCATTGAAATGTTATTGAATAGTGATATTTTAAAAAAATTGTTCAAATGATTTTACATTTTAAAAATAATAATAATTATGTACGTTATTAAATTTTAAAAAAAAGTAAACTCGAATCATTTCATTTGGACAAAATCGTAATAATATATGAATTTTCAAATTTTATGTTTTCATAATGTTTAAAATGAAATATTTGATATATAAAATGCAATGTAACACATTATCACAACAAGTGGGGTGGTTTGATGGTGGGGGTGTTTGTTTTCATTTTAAAGGTCAAGGGATCAAATTTCACAAGTGGTGTGTGTGTGGTCAACAGTAGTAAATTGACCAAATATTTTCCTATTTAATTCCTTAGAGTAGATGCATAGGTTGATTATGTAGCCGACGTATTTAGGTTATGATTTTAACCTAGCTTAGGTATTGACACATGTCAATAATTCATAGGTTGAAAAATCATGAAATTATCAATAATATTATATAATAAATAATTTAAATTTAATTGATTTCCATGCTGCCTAGTTACTTAATTAGCAAGCAAATGGTTTGGTAATTTGTATTTCATTTGAGAGTAACCTTATTTCATTAGTACTTATTCATTGTCCATAGTAACTAGTTCCCCATTCACTAAGTGATTAACTAGTTTCACCATGATTAAAATGTTCAAATTCACTCAAAATTTAGTGAAATCCAAAGTGAGCTAGGATGCATTTTGGTGTAGTGAAGGGACAACTGATATTGTTTTTGAACTAGTGTTGTGATTCTTGGATTCCATTGTGGGTGTGAGTGCTAAGGATTTAAGGTTGAAATTCATCTCCATGGGCTGTGATGGCAGTAGTGTTTTCCAAGGTGGTAGAGTTGGTGTGACTATTCAGATGAAGGAGATAATTGTTCCATTCATGATCGGAGTCCCCTATTTTGTTCACTAGGCAAATTTGGCTGTGTTGGTGTTGTCAAAATTCAATTTGATGGTTCGGTTGGAGGTGCTATTACAAACCATGTATGTTTTTTTCTTTCACTTAACTAATTAAAAAGTTCCTTGAATTTTAGAAGTTATGTGATGTGCTCACTAAAAAAGGGAACAAATTGTTTAGGAATGTGAACACGAAATGGATGAATATTTTGTTTTTTGTGAAGTGTGTCATGGAGCAATATCAACCATTAATGGCAAAGATGCATGTTGATGTGTCAAGTAGCGCATTAATGCAAAAAAATCTAAGCATGCTTTGTGACTTGGAATTGATTTAAAGGTTACATGCAATTTTGCCACATTTTAAATTCCATGCATATTTTAATCAAGCTCACCCACTCCTATGATGTATTTGTATGTTATTTTATTAATGCGGTGAATGTGTTCCAACTTGACCTTTATCGCTTCTACTTTGATCCATACACCAAGTTTGATGATCCTACTTTTGATGAATTCAAAGCTCTTGAATCACTCACTACCAAGAATTTGTTGATGAGTTTGTGCGAAGATTTGAACGGTGAGGAGGTTGATTGTTTCATCATTGAGTTTGTTAGTGCTAAGTTTTCTATGAACCAACATTGTCTTACAACAAGTGCTTTAAAATTTGTGTTGAGGCCATATTCCCCTTTGGTCATGGCTCATCCAAAATCAAGCTGTGAAAATTTTGCTTGAGCTTTAGTCCTTGAATTGGAGGTCAAATTTCCAAAGCATGAACTTGTGTTAGCATTGGGTGTTGTCTATTTGAACTCTAGGCTAAAAACCCATAGGATGTTGAGAATGACTTCCACTAGTGCTTGATTGTGATCAAGGCTACGTATTGTAACCAATGGAAAGTGGGAAAGGATGGGATGTGGGTGGATGCTTTGCTTGATCCATATGAATTGGATTTGCAGTGCTTGTTTTTTAAGATGACCACGGCTGCAAATAGTGAGTCGGTGTTGAAAGAGGTGTTGGATAAAAACTCGATTGTGGGCAAAAATTACTTCTTTTCCAATCCTAAAAATCAAACTTTTAGATTCATTAAGTTGGTTAAGATAACATGTGTTCATGTTTTGGGATCTATCAAGGATGAATGATGTTTTTCAAAAGTGGTTTTCATAAAAAACAAACTAAGGAATCATTTGTTGTGCCATTCAAATCTTTGCACTTGGTTTTGTGCACAACAATTATACAAACTTGAAGACTTCCCATTTGAAGTGGCCATTACCTTTTGGGGCAACTTGAAGAGCTAATATTGTATTGATTCTTGAAAGTAAAAATTTCATTACTAGCAATAGTTAGGTTTTATTCCAAGTCCCTTTTGTTGGGGTAGCCTTCCTTGTCCATTGTGCACAATGCACACTCATAATATGAATTTTGAAACTGCATTTTTGTTTTTGAAATTTTGGCCTATTTGTGATTTTTTGAAAATTATTAATCCTTATTAGTTGCTTGCATGCTTGACGGTCAACAAATAGTACAACATGGAATTTAGAGTGGGATTTGGAATTTTGGGGTTTTTTCTTGTATCTTCTAAGTTCTTGTATTTTATTTGCTACTTGCATCATGATTCATGGTTGGAACTTGACACTTGTGCATTGTGTTGGGCTGTGGTGTATGGACACTACTTTGCTCTAGGCAAAGTCTCAAGTTTGAGATGGGGGGGTTCAACTCCTCAAGTAGTGCTTTGAACTTTGCAGCATGCACTTGGGTAGACCCTTTCACTCAGTTTCAGAGTTTTGGAACATTTTGATTCGCCACATTGCCTCCCCAATAAAAACACACAGTCGTCAAGCTCTAGCTCTTGAAAGATAAATGATAGCCAAATACATAACCCAAAAAAAAGTAGTAACCAATTATTGAATAAATGGCTGGAGTAACCACACTATACACTCGCTCCTGCTATATGTCGGCTGAGTGGCTACTTCAAGAAATCCCAAAAAGAAAACCGCTGGCTGGTAGAGTAATTTGTGGAACCTTGTACGTGGACACTCTCAGAGCAGTGAATGTGCACAAACCCCAAAAACAGTTGACAAAAGGGTGTGTGAGCCCAGTCACAATGATGATGATATCATATGTGCAGTTTATGCTGAAAGTTACCAATAGAAGTGGTCATTCATAATGGATGTTGTTAAGGAGAGATTGGGCTAATTGCCAGTTACTTAGATGAAGCACCGCGACTTTCACAATTTCTGGAAACAATCATGAATGTGATGGCTATTTCACTCATTACACACAATTTGCTATGTATACTCACTTAATTTAGGTTCCAGAACTGCAATTTGGTCGATATAAATTAAAACTACTGACGGTTCCTACTGGAAATGATTTTAATGCTCAAGACTAAATAACCGGCAAACTGGGCTCCATTATCAATTCTTAAGTCACCACTTATGCCGTCTGGTAGAGGCCAGTCCTGCACATAATTGTTGAGTTAGATCACAAATCAATCCCATCGTTTGATTGGGATTAAGTCTATGACCCACTTACTCATCATAACTCCCATATTTTGATGGGGGATCTTTATTGGGACCTGCTGTTAAGCAACCCGGATTTGGTGGTATTTGAGTATATTCTTTAATGGGGATTGAAGAGTTGTGGAAATGCTAGCTTGGGTATGCAGCTCACATCTTGGGGTGTGATTGATTTTGATTTCAGCTCTTAACAGTCTGTCAAATTTCTCTCATTCCAGCCACAGAATAATGTGATCAGTTACTTTGCACCTTGAAAGAAAAATCACAATGGAAATGAAATCGCCACACACTTGCTTTCACGCTTTGCTTGTTTGAACAGCCCCTTGGTAATAAAGAGTGCACCACCATTGAACTAAATCCTGGAGGAGATACTTGGACGGTTCTCTTTCTTTCATTAACTCAAAGATAGACAACTGTGCTGCATTGTTCTGAGGCTCATAAGTCAGCTCAATGGTTCAATGTAAGGTTCCATGAAGCCAACCCTGTAGCAACTAGCAACCCCAATAAGGGACAGAAAAGAATGCTAGAACCCAAGCATTGCATGACACTGGATGTTATAACTTTTATGCTGTATCATCAGGTGGTCAAAGTGATCAAGCTCTTGTTGCAGGGGTGGAAGTGATTGATTCTTTTCATACCACAAGGAATTGGGAATTTTGGCTTTGCATTACAATTGCCTACAAGGTGCAGTGAAATATGCTCTAAAGTTTTTGTTAGGATGTTTGTGGGAGTCATCCTTCTTGAAACCTTGAACCTTGAGTAAAACTTGGTCTGCTTTCACAAAATCAAGAGGAGAAACTGCACACCACGTGATAAATGGATAGAAGCATAAGGAATTCAATTTAGGAGACTGTCAACTTTGGCTTCCAGCATGAAATTCCATCGATTTATAATGAAAATAATTAGTATGAAACCTACAATCAACAGCAATCAGAAAGAACATCTCAATCAAGTGCCATGCAATCTATTTCACAAACCTATTAGGCTTTGGTCAAGCTTGGGGTTGTCCCTAAGTGTAGTAGCCAATCCCTTGTGTGCCGAACATAAAGAATTAGGCAAATGAGATATTCTTGATTCATAAAACATTGGTGGAATGGGCTGTGGATGTGTTTAGTAGATTTCTTTCACAAAGCGTTCTTTGACAATGTTCAGTGTACACTCCCCTCACCCAAAGGTAAGACAAGGTCCACCTGTTGCAGTAAGATGGACTGTAAACTTTAGTTTGGATGGAGTACAGACTTCACATAGTGTGAAAATAATTGGTGACCTGTATATGTTCACAGGACACAGCAGTCTACATGAGGCTCAGCATTTAAAAAATGAGTGCTTCTAATTGGTCGGCAATAATGACTGGTCCAGGTGGTAGCATTGAAATAGTCTCTCGCCCAGTGTTTTTATTCGTGACAAAATTTTGCCATTTAGCCAAAATACCAGGGCCAAGCTACATGGTCAAAGGCTTTTTTGAAAATTTTCCAAATTTTTTGTCAGATTTCTAGGAAGGAGGCTATGAAATCTCCAAAAAGTAAAATAAAATTTGGGTGATTTCATAGCTTTTCTCCTAGAAAATTGCCAAATTTAGATATAATAGGTCTAGCACATCACCAAAATGTAGCAGGATTCCTAATTTTTCTACTTCTCTATCTGGCTTGTAGTCAAATTTAGCGAAATCCTCTTGTGACTGATTGCCACTTTGGGTGTGACATAAAATTGGAAAATAAAGCATTGCTCTCACCTATACTATCCAATTTTGATGTTTATGGGTGAGGCTGGGAGGACAATTCACACTCTATGTTGGATTCCATTAACATTGGTAGAGGCCCAAATAGAATGGACCTGCTAAAACACTAATTCGGTTCTATCTCAACATATATGCATCCATTGACATAGTAGTTTGAAATCTTAAACTATGGAAATATTCACAGGGACTACGTATTTTCTTATTAGTACTCACTAATCAATTGTGTGTGCATCCATAATTTTCTCTTTGGTAATGGGCCTTGTTGATCAGCCCATCAAATAAAAAATGTTCAATTTTCCGGACATTCCCAACATTAATATTATATTGCCTTTCAATTTGGCACATACATGTAAGTTACAAGAGTAAGACATTGGGCAAAGGATATGGGACAATCTGTTGGGAACAACTTGGGAAACTCATGAAAACTCACGAACACATTGGGAACATAATAAGGAACATGTTGAGAACCATTAGGAACATGAGGAACACATTGGGAAAACTTAGGTGAACTATATGTATTTGTTGCCTACCTAAAAAAGAAAAAAGAAAAGCAAAAACTAGCGCATTATCAACTAATACCAATTTGCCCAATTGGCTGCCTAGAATTTACATTCCTAAAGGGTCTTGAGCACCACTTTTTGCCTCTACTAATATCCCCTTCTTTGATTGTCAGTATTCACAGTTTAAAAAAATTAAATAAAATTTACAAGCAACCGACAAGAAGCCATTGCATTAATAATTGGAACCACAAAACCAAGGGGAGAGAGCCAAACCCCAACAACCAGGGAACTTGCTGGATGAGGTTATCTAACCTAGGGAGTTGATAACTCCACCTAACTCTTAACCCATCCCTTGAACAAAGAGATCAATGTGAGCATCACAGCCTATCAAACTTAGAAAGAAACTTGCTAGCACCCCTTGGAAGTTTGGCAATGTCTCATAAAGTATGCTCCCATTGAAGTCTCCTGTAATCAATAAGCCTTCCAGGATTTGACGGCCTAAACCAAAGTCAGAGTGGGGAGAGCTTGTGAAGATTGCATCATTCCATTCCATCCTGATATTCCAAACCACAACCCCCTTTTTTAGAGTCGAGAGAGGGGCCATCTTTTAGAACCTCTTCAGCAACTTCTTCTGGAAGAGGTTATTTCTAAATGTCAAAAGGCTGCATTAATCGCAGGTCAAGTAGGAGGATGGCTGTAAGGAGAATAAGATCGACGATGTCCATGCTTGCTTAGTGTGCTCTAGGGCACGCAAAGAACCTATAACAAGTGGTTTCAGCGACTGATTCATTACAGTGCGTGTATGTAAGATCAGCATTCTTGTTCATTTTTCTCTCCATGAGTTGACGGCCATCGCTTTGTGGAGAATGAGTTGATCACCATGGCTTTGTGGAGAAAAGCTGAGATGAAACTAGCATCCTTTTTTGCAAGTTGTCTTTGCCGAACATCTTTCCAGTGGATTTTGGATTAGCCCTTCCCATTTCTGTGAAATAAACAGTTCACAGCTCTTTCAATTGGAAATAAACAAGGAGCTGATCTCTAAAGTGCAAAAATTGAAGTAGGGACAGGTCATGGTAGCAGGATAATATTATTATATGCATAAGAATTGTGCATGAATTACATTATGTTGTGCACATGTTTATTGCACATCAAACTTGGCAAGTCCATTGAAATGTTTTTTAACATTCTTGATGTTTTGGAATAGCGTCAAAAATCTTAAAGTTGTACCTTTGAATTTTTTTTATTTTTTTTCTTTTAATGTTACGTCATGACCATTTTTGATTCCCGCAAAGGTTCATTTCATTCAACAAGCTTTATTACTTGATTTTCAAAATAATGCGCTTCCTGAATATCCATAATATTTAAATGTTCAAAAATTGCAGCCCTTTAATGTGAAGGGCAAGTAAATTACAACACTTCATTGTAAAAGTTCGAGGCCTTTCAAAATTCAAACTTAAAACACTGAGAATTCAAATATCCACAAAAATATTATTTCGTAATTGGACTCAAATGACTAGGGTAATCAAAGCTCACACATTGCCATACCCTGAGATAGAAATGTACCAGTGTTATGTGGTTATTTGAATTCAAGAAGAACTGCCAGTTCCAGTTTTTAAATTATTTCAGATTCAGGGACCCACCAGTTCCGGTTCTTTGTTAAAAAATCAAGAATTAAAAAGCTGTCGCTCCAATCATTCTTAAAGAACCGATGGGTTTCATCCAAGAACAGGCAATCAACTCATGGTTCTATGGCTGGTTATTTAAGATTTGAAAAATATGAGAATTGCGGTTACATATCACAACCAGGTCTTTGATAGTTTTTGAGCACTGTGGTTACGAATCTTAAGAAACACCCTGATAACCGGGGCCTGTTCCTATTTTTAATTTCCACTCAACACTGATTTATACCTCCACTATGCTAAAGTACAATCCAATACCACTGAATAGTGTAACATGCCTAGTTACTTGGCACTCACGATTCTAGACCAAATTCAATACCAAAAGTTCAATGGGGTGCATTGATTCTCAAACAAAATCAGAATTATAGAATGTTATTTGTTTTGGAGCTAGAATAATGGGCTTCATTCTATGTTGAGTATTACAACCAGTAATCCTTGCTTGCAAAGGTTCTGGGGCATAGATACAGCGCTTCTAGGGGGTAAATATTGCAATCTGTAATCCTCTGCTGAAAGGTTTTTGATCTCACAGTTTAGTTATGCAACTGTTAAGAACTTTTCAAAAGTGGTCTTTGTAATTGAGTAAAGGGCAGGATTTCAGTCTAAATTTGAGGGACCTTACAAAAGTGGAAGATCCCAGCCCAGCCCTGAAAAGGGATCTTCCAGTTCTAAAAGGTCCCTCAAATTTGAAAAGTTCTTTATGTAGAGTAAGAAACAGCTTTTCCACTCTTCCTGGATTCTGGGGCCCTCAGTTGGGCCCTCAAAACCCGGAAGAGTTTTGAGCCCTTCCTTACCCTATACGTTACCTGTCTCCCAAGAAAACCCCTTGAAAGTGAAACTCTTAAATCCTGGAAAAAACGGTGCAATTACGCTTTTCTTTGTAACCTTGAAAAAGAACCTAGTGCAACGGACAGTTGATGAAACTTTTTGCCGCTCATCCATCGCATTCGGATCCCATGATGCTAAAGCTGTGAAGTATGAATGTGGTTGCTTAGCTACGTCTTCTGTTGGATGAGAAAGTCATACAGGACGTAGCGTGACTTGGGGCCAATTCAAGCCAATTGAGTTGTACTCTTTTTCTTAAGAAATTTCGCTCACATGTTCTGTTGTGTATGCGAGCTTCAGGCAATTGCGCCTAGAGAGCAAGAGCAAGAAAGGGACACACACACACGCATATTGTTGACACTGAGTGGCAACCTTCCGTCTGGCAATTGTTCTTGAATGTTGCGCTTTTGTCGTTTGCTGAAGGAAAGAGTTAAGATTCCTTGTTCGGAGTTTTGTGAGATTGAAGAGCGTATTAGAGAGTAATCGGCTTACTGATGGGTACTTTTCTATGTTGTTTTTAGTAATGCTATTGAAGCAAATTTGTGGAGTTTCAACATGGGGGTTTTCCGAGCTTTGGAGTACGACGGGAGGCTTGTTACAGAGGTGGAGCACCTAGGTGCGTACTGAGGGTTGAAGTTCGGTTGTGGATTCATACCCAAGTTGACGGTGTATTCATTGTGCCTATTGGTGGTCGTTTAAGAGAGATGTAGAGTTGTGTGTAAGGTAAACTTTTTATTTGTGTGGGTATTGTTTCAGAGGCAAGTAAGCTTCGGGAAGCTCAAATAGGACGAGGAGGAGGCCATTTGCAAGTGTTGAAGTGGCAACAAGTAGTGGATTGAAGGATAAATTCCATTCTGTGACTCTGTGGAGGGGGTGGATGTTGGAGTTTGGTGGGTACTGGGTCGTGAAATGAAGATCAGGGGAAGTTGAAAGATAGAGAGACAGAGAAGGGAGGCGCCCCCATCTCTCGCCATTTGGTTTTGGCGGAGTTCCAATGGGGAACTGTTGTTCAGGGCCAGCTCCACCACCAACATCACCCAATAACAGAAAGAAGCATAGGAGAGCTAACCCATACGCACAAGATGGATACTGCCAGCCGGGGAGCGGTAACTTGATTCTCAAGAAACAGGAGAAGACAGACTTGCGAAAGGAGTATGGGCTTGGTAGAGAAGTAGGGCGCGGGGAGTTTGGCATCACGTACATGTGCACTCATAAAACTACACAGGCGGTTTATGCGTGCAAGTCCATCTCCAAGAGCAAGCTCCGGACACCCGTGGATGTGGAAGACGTGCGGCGTGAGGTAGCCATCATGCAACACATGCCACCCCATCCTCACATTGTCACTCTGCGAGCCGCCTATGAAGACGACGATGCCGTGCACCTCGTTATGGAACTCTGTGAGGGTGGAGAGCTTTTCGATCGCATTATTGCGCGCGGCCATTACACGGAGCGGGCCGCCGCAGGTGTCACGCGTACCATTGTCGAGGTCGTGCAAGTCTGCCACAAGGAAGGCGTGATGCACCGCGACCTCAAGCCTGAAAACTTCCTTTTCGCAAACAAGAAGGAGAATTCGCCCCTGAAAGCCATTGATTTCGGGCTTTCTGTGTTCTTCAAGCCCGGGGATAGATTTTCCGAGATCGTTGGAAGCCCCTATTACATGGCTCCCGAGGTTTTGAAGCGGAACTATGGCCCTGAAGTTGATGTGTGGAGCGCGGGCGTCATTCTTTACATTCTTCTCTGCGGAGTGCCGCCGTTTTGGGCCGAGACAGAGCAGGGAGTAGCGCAGGCGATTCTGCGGGGAAAGCTCGACTTCAAGCGAGAGCCATGGCCGAAGGTGTCTGAATCTGCCAAGTCGCTAGTGCGGCACATGTTGGAGCCAGACCCGAAATTGCGATACAGTGCACAGCAGGTTCTGGATCATCCATGGATGGTCAACTCGAAGAAGAATCCGAACGTGCCTCTTGACGCTGTAAGGTCGAGGTTAAAACAATTCTCCGCGATGAATAAGCTGAAGAAGAAAGCACTGCAGGTCATCGCTGAGCATCTCGGCGGACAGGAGATCGAGGGCTTGAAGGATATGTTCCAGATGATGGACACTGACAAAAGGGGTGCCATCACTTTCGACAACCTGAAAGCTGGATTACTGCATATAGGTTCCCAGCTCACAGAGGGAGAGGTCAGATTGCTGATGGAAGCAGCAGATGTCGATGGTAACGGAACTCTTGACTATGGTGAGTTTGTTGCAGCAACAATTCATCTGCAGCGCTTGGACAATGATGAGCATTTGCATAAAGCTTTCAACTTCTTTGACTCAGATGGTAGTGGATACATAGAGGTGGAGGAGCTCAGGGAAATTCTGGGTGATGATATGGCTATTAATGGGACTGATGTGATCACAGACATCCTTCAGGAAGTGGACATAGATAAGGATGGTCGCATCAGCTTCGATGACTTCGCTATTATGATGCGTAGAGGTACAGATTGGAGAAAAGCATCTAGACAGTATTCGCGGGATAGGTTCAACAGCCTCAGCACAAGATTGTTCAGGGATGGTTCTACTAACCCTCCAATTTATTCCAAGAGGAATGAACGTTAACACCTGATGACTGTGTCAGTAAGATGTAAATCATACTGTTGCCATTACAGGTTTTGTCAACCCCTTTGCCCTATGTGGATAAAGCAAGCCATCAAGGGAAGACTTGATTTTGTGGAATATCTGTGCATCACAGGTGTTGGCTTCACCAGCCAGGATTCTTACAACCTTTGGATTTTACTTAAATAGAGTTTTGGAGGAAAGCTGTCTCATAATATTGCTCAAGAATTACTGTCCATGTACTATCAAGGCTGTCTGAAGTTCATGAGCTCTCTTAGTTGGTCTGATTGGAGGAAGTCACAGAACAGTATTGAAGATGGGGAGAGAAATGATATTTGGGTTGCAGTATCAATTTTCTTTAGAATCCTTCTATTGGTAGAAGATTTTGTTGACAGTTTTTTCAGGTGAGGTGGAGGTTTGATTGATATTGCAGTGAGAGTTAGCTGAGGACATGATGTACATTGGCTGAGTAGGAGGGAGAGACAAGATACTTCAATAGTGTGATGGCCTCCAAAGTGTCAGATAATTCATCACATGGTTGCCACCTCCACAATGGTATGATCATCTGATTATTCTTATGTCACCCTTGCTGTGCTGTATTTTGCAGCTCTTGATGGCATGTTGAATGTGTTCAGTTTTAACTCCAAGTTGAAGAAAAGGGAGAGCAAATTGTTTTTACATGCTTTGTTTTAGGGCTTGTTGTAGAGGCCAGTCAGTAAACTATGCTTGGAAACAGTTTGATGGATATGGACATTACACCTTCTGTATGGTGACCTACCAGCCATACTTGTGCACATGAAGGGTCAAGGAAAAACTGCCTTCAAAACTGTGCCACACATGACATCGGACTTGGTCCTTCTTGCAGCAGAAAATTGCTTGATCTCAAGAGGAAGTTGCTGAAGTTGGTACTATCCAGGATTTTTGAAGTGCACAACTCGAAGATCCGGACATATCTGCATGGCTTGGTGTCTTCTTAGTTGAGCCTGGTTTTGCAGTCACAGATGGGTTTCAACTGTCTGGAAACCAAACATTGCTAGGTAAGAGGTATTGAAAAAAGTTGGGTATTCAGCTCCCTAAATACATAGTTCCTGAGTTGCCATTGGGATTTGGGTATGAGTTAGATCAAAACAGTATGATCTTACTGCTCTTCTTCACCTCTGGGACCACAATCTACTTCTGGAGTTCCCAGACAGGCCACAGTCTGCTTTTGTGGAGTCAGATTCTTCTCCAAACCATTTTGGCCAGCAGTTCTTAGTTCTTACCAAGAAGGTTAATCAGACTCAATTAATGGCACTGTCACCCTGGACTAGCTTCTCCAGTGTGAAGGTTGCTGAAGGAATCAAGTTTTGGACAGTTTTGCATGTACGGTTTGCAGATAGGTAAACACTTCCTCAAAATGATTACCATGTTACACCCCTCACCCTTTCTCACTTGTTGGCATTGGACTTCCTCTCAGCTGTATTGCTCAACTGTAGTTTTAAGTTTGGAAGAGATAAGAGTTTTGAGCTTTGTGCAGTTGCATATGGAACCCACATTATAATTCTGAGTACCAACTTATTTGCAGCATTTGGAATGTGTTTCCTGAAACAATAGTCTCTGTCCTGCATGGCACTATGATCAGTAAAGAGCAAACAAACACTTGTGATTAGCAGAGGCAAAAGCTGAAACCACTCATTTGAGTAGGTTTGCAATTGTGAACCTACTCAAATGTTCAGGTACAAATGAAGATACTCCATCAGCACCCTTTCCGGGGTTGCTTTTGGTATGTAGTACTGGTAAACAAAAAACACTGCAACTTATTTATCCAGGTGTGTGAGAGCTTGGCAAATTGCTCTGATTGATTGGTCTTTTCAGGCTTGTCATATAACAAGCTTGTTTCACTAAGAAGCAAGTTAAGCCTGATTCTTTACTTGTGATGATGTGAACCTGCAACTTATTGCCAGATATGGGAAAAGAAATAGTGTGTGTTTGTTACACCATTACATTAACATCAGTAGTTTTTATTTTCAAATTTGTGAAAGTAGGTGGGTTGGCGATCCTGCCCAGGAGGACTTAGGGGTAAATAGAAAACTTTTAGGATTCCTCCTGAAGCCAACCTCAAAACATGGTGTTCTTAGATAAAATTTCCTCTTTTTTTTCTCTCCAGGTTGTGAAAATTTGCCCAAATAAGAAACACTGATTGCTATGCCTAAATGTTATTATGATAGATTAATTTTATTGCTCTAGAATAAGTTTTTTGAAACTGGCCAACGTCCATAATTGCAAAGAAGACCATGTTAACAGTCTCATGTTATTCATAACATGTTTGACATGACAGGGTTAACATGGTCTTCTTTCCAATTAGTAATTGGAAAGATGATCACAGCTCCTGTTATTTCAGTGTAAGGACAAGGGACAATTAAAAGGGGGCAGAGATTTTATCAAACACATTAAAATTGTGCTCAGTTTCCAACTCTTTTTATCCCCACGCAAATAAATGATGTTTAACTTGGAAACTCACAAATTGGAATCTCTTAAGGTCGTGTGACCATCACCATCAACCTAAAAACCATCGCACCTAAATTATTAAGTCTATTATCATTTACAGTTAGAGTTTCAAATTGAAGTGCTCTCATAAAAACCATTAATCTCAAGGCCATTTGTTGACACATAATTTAGCTTATAAATAAAAATCCCAAGTCCCATGCCCCATGAATTTGGGTTAATTGTGATTCCATGCTGAAAATAACATGTACATTATTAATCTTCGATTAACCGCTGTCATGTAATTAATTGTATTTAATGGTTGATAATTTGCCAAAGCTTGTTGAAGAATGCCATTACATGGTGAAACTTTTAAATGCCCTTTATTTGTTTGGTGGACAATGGTGTTTAGGATTTGGGCCACCATCTTTCCCACATTTTGCACGGAGTCATGGAAATTGTAGCACCATTCCAGGTTAGGTTCAACAATGAGTAGGTCTAGAAATAATTTCAGGTTCAAATGGTAGAAATTTCTTCAAGCTTCACAGCTTCTCTGGTGCAACATTTCAGGGAACCCAATCGTAGGATCTTCTAGTAGACAACATGTGGAGCCTCCAGTAAACATTGAGTGCAATCTCATGGTTCAATTGGAAGAAATTAAATGTTGACCAAGGTACTTCCAGCCCTAATCATTATTGGACTCATATGGTTAGGGCTGGAAGGCCCAATCCTTCGCTCACATTGCCCCTAATGAAGAGGAACCTATCTTGAGTTGGATGAACATGACAGGAATCCATACTTGCTCGTAGGGTCCACTTGAAATCATCCATCAACCCAAATCAAGTTGATTGGACATTGGACCTTTAGGAGTTAATTATCTGTGCGTCAACTCAAACAAATTTATTGGTGGTGGTCATAAAAATGGCACATTCTCAGTTTTCAACCAATCGTTGTGGCCAGGCTTTTTGCATTCCTAAGCTGGTTTCAATTTGGAGTCACAACCAGCCAATTTTTTTTCAAGGATGGCTGGTTGCTAAGGTACACAGCTCATGCATGGAGTAGCACAGCTGGCTAAAATTATGTGTGAGGTGGAGCTGAGATGGCAATTTTTTCCAACTAAAAGTGGCTATGATGATGAGTTGTAAATTGACAATGTCTGCAGAGTGGCGACAGCAATCAAAGTTGTGATCGACCATACTGGCAACATGTCCATTGCCAAGAGTATGTATTTGGCGAGGGGGCTATTGCTGAAGGGGAATTCTTGGGTCCATAAAATTAAGATGCTTTGTTTATAATTTGTAACACTATACTTCAAAATCCAAATTCCAAAATTAAGATGCTTGCTTCAAGAATCAAATTCTGACCATCCTCCTGCAAAATTCAGAAATGGAGAGATCCAGAAAACCTTAAAACCATAAAGCCATGTACATTATCCTACAAAGACCGAATTCCAAATAGTCAAATTAAGATCCTTGTTTCGTAATATGCCCAACTATACTTCCAAAATTTGAAACAGTTGAACTTTGATACATGCTGCTTCTGAAACCCTAAAGCCATAAAGCCATGTACGTTCTCCTAGTGCAAAATCCAGACATCCACACATTTTCCACCAAAATCCATAGACTAAAAATCAAAAGGCTTGCTTCAACATCTGGACATTCTCCCCAATTTCTCTACCAAGCTGAAAAGCCATGCACCATTGAAAAGAAAAAAAAACAAATGGGTCCCTCAAATTAAAACTAAACCCTAAAGTGCAATGTGAGCAAGGGAAAAATGCAAATAGAAATTGATGTAAGAACACAAGGTTACAAAAAGGGTATTTTATATTTCAAAAGTTTGCCACATCCTTATCTGCCAATTAACTTTTCTTTGTAGTTGCTAAGTCCTCTAAAAAACCTAGAGAGCTTCCATGAACTTGCTTGCAGCTATGCATTGACATAGTAGTGGGTTTTGCCTTACAACTTGGCAATGGCCTGATCGTAAGGAAAGTTATGGAATGTAAAATATTGTCAACTATAAAGATCCAAGTGTGTGTTGAGCCAATTTCACAACTGGTTCTTCATGAAGCTAAGAGTGCTAAATGTGTGTTTGTCTTCAACAAAACCAAGAACTTGGATAGTAATAATTTTTGCTAGCTTCATGTATTCTAAGAATTTATGGTTGAGTGGGGGAGATATGGTGATTTTGCACCAAAGCCGAGTCATTGGATTCAAATTGCTCTCAGAATCACACATGACAACTTCAAAGTTATGGATCATGGTCATCTTGAAATGGGAACATTGTAAATCCAGATTGTGAGATGACAACAATGCAAAGACAATCTTCCCATTTTGACCAACCTTGCAAGGCACACAAAATGTTGCCTTCAAGACATTCCAATGAAAGTAAAAATTACCCTTTGCCTTTGTAATGTTTGTAGTCCAGAACTACGAATAGATGACACCCAAATCAATCATCACTTCATGATTCGGGAATCATTTTTCCAACTTTGACACCAAACCCCAAGCTACACCTTCACATTCCTTTTTCACCTTATTGATTACCCAACTTAATGCAAGTTTAGTGATGGGTTGAAAAACACCAACACCATCATCACTACTTAAATATACAAGATACTTGTGGCTAGCAAAGGAAAATACCAAGTAATCTTTTCCACCATTGAAATTAGAAAACCATTCCATAAGGTTGGAATTGGTTAGTGTTTCAATAACGTTGAAATTGTCAAAAGTTGGGTCCTCAAATTTTGCACATGGGTCACAATAGAGCCTATAGAACTCTTGTTGGGCTACCTTCCCAACTTCCACAAAGTTGCAAACGAAAACATCTTTAATTTGTGCAACCTTGATCAAGGCATGAACACACTCGAGTAATAGAAGAATGCAACACAACCCTAAAATTACCTCCACATCACACAAAGAAATTTGTTTCCTTGCAACATCATTTCGTTGATTCTTCACATGCATTTTGACCATGAAAGGACGAAATTCCAAATATACCCACTTGGTTGGGGATAGCACGGAGATCCAACAAGTCTTTACATTTCGAAACAATTTGTTGCCTTTTGTTTGCAACATATTAACCACCTTTTGAAATTCAACAAATTTATTCGAATTGTGTGCAAAAAATATGTACAAACTTTGTAAGAAAAGTTGTAGTCAATGCACAAATGGGACATCAAACAAAATGATGATGGTGATATTTGTCTTATGGGCAAAATAGTGGACCCACATAACGAAAGGAACCACTTTCTCATTGAATTGTTGAGTCACACCCGTTTTATGACCTTGGAACATGCTACTACCATCACAACCAATGTTGACCAACTTCCCAACAATGCCTTTTATACCTAATCCACCAAAATCAATCAAGCATTTCAACATTAGCCCAAAAATGTTGTCGGAAGTGGCAAACATACCCATTGTTTCCACACAAAATAGAATCAAAATCCTTCTCCGATGTGCACCACATATAAGTGGATAGACAACCACTAGGTGTTGTCAATTGTAATAACCTTGTTTGCACTAATTGTAATAAAGGAGGCAATTGCAAATACCACTTTGGTGCTTCCAACAAAACCCCGTGCATCATTTCTACCATCCTTTAGCCCAACCTATCAATCCAATGTTTTTGAGAAACAAATTTCACTTTTAGTAGTTGAAATAATTTTTTCAAGTTCTCATAATTAGATAGGGACATCCATGGGTAAGGAGATGGAAAATAATAACAAATTGGACATATTTTTGTCTTTGTTCAAACAAGACATTGGTTTATAGTTGGTCCAAGACAAAAAGGTGGTCAGTAGATGTGTAACACCACTCATTCTTTGCATGGACATAATCTTTATTGAAGTAAAAGCTACCATCATCAACCCCAAGCATGGAAACCTTGGCCTTGTGTTGGCCTTAGTGTTTCAGTAGGTTGTTCGGTTTAGGGTCTGACAAATTTTTTTTCCTTTCCACAAATGTACACACCATATAATGAACCTTATGCATTTGGGTGCCTTTCTCATTGAACACTAACTCTACCCATGGCAAGCAAGCAAGCAATCCACACATCTTGAAACTTCCATGCATGTTCATACAATTTTTGCTTATTCTTGTTTGGACCTTTTTTAATCGAACTAACAACAACATCCTTGCACCTGTCATCATCAGGTGACACAATAATAGGAACAAAAGGGGAGGATGAGGGGGGGGAAAGGGGGGGGGATGATGGGCCAACCTCACCTTGAGGGATTCAAAAAAAATGGGAAAATGGGCCAAAACATAAACCCTTTAGGCATCTATGGAAGAGCCATGAAAATGAATTTTGGACTCTATTATAAGTTCGAAAAAGAAATCAAACCAAGAATCTTGAAAGATAACAAATTTGCAAAGGCTAATTTTTTTTTTAAAACTTTAAATTCCAAACCACAAAAACTTGGGGAAAACGAAATGTTGGAAATTGATTTTGGAGATTGAAGAAAATCAAGAAATAAGACCAATCTAAATCTTGAAAGACAATAGATTTGCAAAGGTTCTAAAGGAAAAAAAACCTTAAATTCAAAGCCACAAAAAACTTGGAAAAGTGGAATGTTGGAAATGGATTTTGGTTGCTGAAGGGAATCAAGAACTTAACCAAGAAACTATTAAGATGTAGCAAATTTGCAAAAACTCTAGAAAAAAGAGAAACCTTAAATTCAAAACCACAAAAACTTGGGAAAATGGAACTTTGGAAATGGATTCTAGAAATTGGAGCAAATCAAGAAATAAAACCAAGATTGAACCATAATTTGTTGTGAAAAAGAATTATTGGAATGCTTGGATTTTGGTCCTTGGACGTTGGAAATATGTAAGGGGATTTGGAAGTTGGGAATCAAACTTGGGAAATTGGGATCAAAGTTCTCACAATTTGCAATGACTCTTGACTTTGACCTCTCAAATTTGGACCCATTGCCAACTATCAAGCATTTTCAAGACTCTTGCAAAATGAAAACTGAAAATTAAAAATCAAAATTAACAAAATCAAAATTGGAAATTTTTTTAAAATGTTGTATGAAATGTTGGTAATTGGAAATGAGAATTTGGAAATTGGAATCATTACATTGACATACCTCCAGCTTTTGGGAATGAGAGAGAGAGAGAGGCAAAATTAGGGTTGAGTCAAAATTGTGAAGAGGTCTTTGCCTTGTAGATTTTTAAGGTTGTCCAATTGTAGTTGTTTAAAGTTGAAGCCTTGAGGTCAAAATTCCCTAGCCGGTTAACTCTTGCTCACACACCATATTTCCTTCAAGCAACCATAAACTTTCAAGATCCATAAACATGTCAAAAAACAAACAACAAATGCGCATCATGAATCCATATGGCAACCTTGATTTCTACCAAAGCAATATTATTACCACCCATTTTTTAAATTATTAATGCCCAAAATCTAATAAAACCCCAAAAAATTCATGTTATAATTAATGTTGGCAATTTACTACTATGCTTGCATCACCATTGCTAGCAACAGAGGTAGACACATTGTAAAAAGTTTGGCAAAAAGCTCATAGTGATGGTAACAGTGATGCTATCACAAGAAAGCAATAGGTGATTTCGGGTTTAAAGATGGTGACAGTATGGCGATCTTGCCACTTGGCAACAATCGCATTAAGCAAAAAAATTTTAATTTGTGGCCCATTTTTTCAACAAGCTTGTCACTCACCCTTTTTTGTGTTGCCTTTAGGCAATTTTTTGCCCAAAAAAAAGGATGGTCACAACTCACAACATTGAATGTCAGTATGAGAAAATATAAGGTTTTACGACTAGGCTTGCAACTGAGTTTTCCAATTGCAACAGACATTTGCAACTCATGGTATTTATATGGTCTTGAATGCTAACGGACAAGTTGCAGCAAACACTCTATGTTGTATATAATATCATATATATGATGCAATTCACACGCAACTATATGTAATTAATTTCCATGTCAAATTTTCACGCACATTCCAACATGGCAAACAAAATGCCAATGTGACTTTTCATCCATTTGTTGACAAATGATGTATGTTAATACCTTTTGTAACTTATTTACAACTATTTTACAACTAGTTTGACCAATATAATATTTAATTATTTCATTCATCCATTTGATGTGAATGGATTTTAAATATCCTTATATTTTGCAACTTATTTACAACTATTTTATAACTATTCTAACAAATATATTCTTTAATTATTTCATTCATCCATTTGAACAATGAATTTTATTCCTATCTTTTACAACTAACTTACAACTAAAGATGAAATGAAAATAAAGGATTTAGTGACTAATTTGCAACCAAATGTTTAAGTTTGGGTTTCAAAACAATTATATGGTAGTTGATTTTAGTAATACTAAACAACTAAATTATAACTTACAATGCAATTATACAAACTTCACACAACCATTATCATGTTGTCTTAATTATAATAGATAATGTTGAATTGCATTGGACATCACTATTTATAAACATGAAATGAATTTGAAACTTTAAATAGATTTACATTCCATGTTGAAAAATACATTACCAAAAAAAAATAGAAAATGTTTATATCGAAAAGCAATTTAACTATGTATTGAAATATAATGCCCAAGCTATTTATAACAAAAAAAATTATATATCTAAACAAATGGTCATATCATAAAAATGATGACCCACAACAATCAATATTGTCATTTAAAACATTATGTTTCATAAATGAATGTTTTTTTCTATTTTTGTTGAAATGAAGCTTGAGCCATGTAATTTTTTCAATCCACCTTATCTGCTTGAAATCTCCCATGTTATGATATTTAGTTCCACATGTGAAATGAAATCAATAGCATATCATAACATTGTAATATCAAAAATATCTAAATAATCCCTTCAACTTGAATAAAATTAGTTTACAATTATACTACCACTAACATGCAACTTATTTGTCACTAAAATGCAATGCATGTAGAATATTGATACAAACTAAACTATAATTTGTACACTTGCAAATAGAATTAAATATTGTGCTTATAATCAAGTAAAATGAATTACAATTTTAAGTACTCTTGAAATAATCTTACCTTGTATACGTAATTTTGATGTTGATGGATTGAAACATAATGAAAGTTTGGCCCTATAACATAAAAACAACAAAAGTCATCACAAATGTTCAAACACAAAACAAAATGTATGTAACATGATTATCATTAAAAATCACCTTTCATAAATCTTTCATCATTATAAATTAATTTAAACTTGCACAATCAACTTTTAAATAAAATGGAATATATTTTCACATCATTTTTTTAATATATGCAAATAAACAAAAAACCAAGAATCGACACAAACTTTCAACATCTAAGAATAAAAGTAAGAACCTTCAACATCCAAAAACAAAAACCTTCAATATCTAAGAGTAAGAACAAGAACCTTTAACATCCAAAAACAAAAGTAAGAACCTTCAATATCCAAGAGTAAGAGCAAGAACTTTCAACATCTAAAACCAAAAATAAGAACTTTGAACATACAAGAGTAAGAGCAAGAACTTTCAACATTTGAATCCAAAAGTAAGAACGTTGAACATCCAAGAGTAAGAGCAATAACATTTATCATCAAAAAGTAAAAATAAGAACCTTCAACATCCAAAAGTATGAACAAAAACCTTCAACATTCAAAAGAAATAACAAAAAATTTCAACATTCAAAAGTAAAAGCAAAAACCTTCAACCTCTCTAAGAGCAAAACCTTTAACCTTTCTAAGAGCAAAGACAAGAACCTTCAACCTCCAAAAGCAAAAAATAAATCCTTCAACCTCCAAGAGCAAAAACAAAAGCTTTCAACCTCCAAAAGCAAAAACAAAAGCTTTCAACCTCCAAGAGTAAAAACAAAAAGCCCATAAGCATAAGCACATGAAAGTCATTGATGCATTGGGGCATATCTGTTGATATATTGCCATGTGTCACTTGTTTAAAGGTTTCCCGCCCAAATTTCAAATCTTTAAATTTCAATTTTTAAATTGAAATACAGTTGCATATTAGTTATAAACAAGTTGAAATGTCATATATATTGGGTGGTGGAAATTTATACACATGGCATGATCATATGTGTTACTCAAGGCCGTACATTTGTTGCAAAGTAGTCATTGATTAAAAACTAAATTTATCATAATTGTGATGTGGTTGTTACATGCAACTAAAGTGCAACTTGTCAACAGAATCAAACATGGTTGACTACAACCATATATACAATGCATGCATTGTATTGTATAAATATATATTGGAACTAATTTGCAACTACAATATAACTCCTTGATTTTCTAACGTGGCATTTTATTCATTAATTTTTCGTATTTCCATGGGACAGTTACAATGTAATTGTATATTAGTTGTTTTGGAGCTTTAGTTGTAGGGTAGTCTAGTTGCCGCAAACACAATTTCTCATAGTGTGTGGTAGCTTTAGGGAAATGATAATAGGGTTTTGTTTATGCAACTTAAATCACCCTTGGGAAAAATCTCTTCTAAGTTGTGAAGGACTTGAAATAATGTCATTAATGTTATTGTATCCACATTTCCATATCAATGTAAACTATTTCAAGAGAATGGAAAATTAAAAAATCTAAACATTATATAATTACAAATGTTAATTTCAAGACATTAAGTTCAAGTTCTTAAAACTTTGAAAAACTATTTTAACTCTAAACTAAAACAATTCAATCCCACAAGCCACAACATCAAGAAGGTTGAATTGGAAATGAATATGGTTGAATGCCTTCTATAAATTGGATCTTGCAATTTGTTCAACATTGAATACTTCTATTTTTTTAAAGTGGAGAATTTGTCATAGTTCCATGTCTATTTTCCAAGGTTTTTATCTTGCAATTGAAAAACCTTTGCAAAATGTTGCTCATATGTCATAATCCTATAATTTGTTTGATGCCCATTTACATGAATAAATAAGCATTGAAAGAATTTGTTAAAGGTGTTTCTTATTCCCTAAAAAAACCAAAACTTGTTTTCTACTTTGCAAAAATCTATCTTGCTATAACATCAACATGTATGTTTTAATTCAAATGTGAAAACAAAGAAACATAAACATAGACATGAAAATGTTTACTTACAAAGGCAAAAATCTAGAATGAATCTACAAATTAAATTACAAAGAATAAACATTGATCATATTGATCATATTCAATTAAATTGTTCATCATTTTCATATCCTCCTATTTATACCATAACATAATGTTGTTTTAAATTAAATAGTCACTAGCTAATAGAATTGTTAACGAATTCAAAAATTAAACTACAATAACTAGTGGTCACATGTTGATCTTAAACATGTTTTGTTAACAAGCAGTTACAATAACAAACATGTTATTGATTAATTGAACAAACTAGTTACCTAACAAACATGTTACTAGTTAATTTTAACAAACTGGTTACCTATTTCCTAATAACAACTTAACAAGTTTGCCTTGATGACTAATAGTTGTAGGCATTGGATGCACATATGAAAGTATATGGGATATTCCAATAGGTTCTTCAATTAGCTTGGTATGTAACTAGTCATACTTCTAATTAGGAAACTTCAACCTATAAGCGAATAATTTGTTTAGGTATGCTTCTTCATTGGCACGAATAAGCTCCAAAATTATCTTGAATCTATTCCTTTGTGATCTCTTGTACCATTTGCGACCACTCCTTCCACTTCAGGTTTTTGTCCGCTAAAACATGATTCTATACTTTGAGTAAGGCATTATCCAATAGTAGCTCCTCAAATTCTGTCAACTGATTATCCATGTACAAAGTTTGAGAAGTTTTACCACATGATTATCGCATTGCCTCTAGCTCCCCTTTTAATTATTGAATTTGCATTTGCAGCTCATGAGTGTGATTCTCCAATTCCATGTTGACCCTCTACCAACCATTTCATTGTTGGTTACAAGTGTTTTCCAAACATGCAAGAGTCTTTTTTTGCTGAACATTAATAGCCTCCATCTTGCCATAATCTTTCATGAACTGGTCATAATTAATCTATAAGATCTTGAGAACATTACGCCCCTTGAAATTGGTTAAACTCATTGTATTCCTGTTGTAGGGTTTCAACTTTCCTAATTACCTTGTTAACTTTAACAGTTTTGGCAACCAAAGGTTTGTTATTGGCTTAGAGTTTGAAAGTTTATGCTTCTATAATAACTAACTTTTTGTCTCAATTTTGAAGTTTTGTTGAATACTAACTAGTTCTAGGCAACGGGCATTAATTGGTTATTTGTGTCCTCAAATGTGCTTTTAGCAAAATTATACCTACTTCTCAAATTAAGTAGGCTATCTATTGTCTGAGGCTAGGTTTTTGTAATCAAAGATGTTTACTCAAAGAAAAGGGTAATTTGTTTAAAGCTCTCATGTTGGGTGTAGGCTGGAAATGTCTTAGGAAAAACATATATTGGTGCAATTCAAACTAGCTGAACAACTTCAGTACTAGTTGGAATAGGTTATTGAATGATTCTACTTTAACAAAAGGTGCATTGACAAGTAACTTGTAGTTTATCTTTTACTTAATCAAAGTTAAGTTCATTTCTATCCTCCAGGACCTTGTTGCTCTTTATTTGCACTAATTCATCATCATGTTGGGTAGTTATATCAATTTCCATTTCTTCATCCCCTCCTTCCATAATCAACACTCGTTAACGAGTACACACTTTCTTCTTTGGTGGCGAAAAGGTTGGTTCTAGACTCAACTAATCTCGTGGTGTTGGTGGTTTAGTGCACATCTTCAACCTATGGGATTGACAATAAGGGCATGGAGAAACATTGTTTGAATGCACTTGTCAATGTTCATTAATGACTTGCTCCTTTGTGACGACCATGATTGAAGGTTCATTTTGCTTAAACTTTTCCACACTTTCTAATTGCCCTGAATTTGATTCAAACAAGAATGGAAGTTGCAAGTCTCTTGTTGTTTTTTAAAGATGTTTTGGAGCTTACTGGCCTCCAAGTTTCATAAGGCGCTTCTTACACGCTAGTCCAAGTTCCAAGGCTTGGCCTCCATTGTTGTCGGAACTTTCCAAAGGAGCCAAAAAAAAGGTCTTTTCCTTTTTCCTTTTTTGCTACATTGGTGGAATGAACTTCAAAACATAGGTGCAACTATGCATTGGTTTCGATGATGCATCCAACTTTGTCCTATTTTCTAAAACATTCCCACCCTCTGTGAAGATGACGCCTTGGTTGCAATTCTCAATGGTGGGTATAACTTGAAGGTGAATTGATTCTTGTTGTTGTCCATTATTTTTGCAACCTTTATTCCTATTTTCATTGATCTCATCTTAGAATTCTTCTTGCAATTACAATACACACATGAACTCCTTTCTATCCTCTTGGTTGTTTTGGTGACATTCATATCAACTAAGTGTAACCATTCTTCTCAAATATATCTTTCCACGAAGATTGTCTTGTCAATCTTCACATTCTCCATGATCATGCTAGGTTCACCTTTGACAAGTTCCAAGGACGCCATGAATTCTCATTTCTACCATCCTTGTTAGCAACAATTAGAAAAAAATAGCAAAGTTTTCCAAAAACATCACATTGATCAGCAATGCAATGAAGATAGACCTTTCAAAGACATCCATAAAAACATGCTTATCAAGCTCGAACTATCGCACCTTCCAAAAGTTACTCCACATTAATGCTCCAAGACATTTTAGAGCTTCTGTTCCAAAATTTTGCACAAACAAAAAACACCTTTGCTAAACCCTAATCGAAACCTTTAGGTGGGTTCATCAAATTCTTTGACAAACAACACAATCAAATCAAAATCTAAGTGATTAATGAGTAATGATTGTACTAATTACTTGATCCCTCCTTTAAACAATTTGACAATCCCTATCCCCATCCAACGACGGGATTTGTCCATCATTACTTTTCATCACATGGAAAATGAAACGGCATTGATGCAATGGGATGCGGGCCAAAAGATGTAAAGTTAGGGGGGTGTGACAACGGGGGTTAGGGGGGTGAAACATGCGCCCAAAATTTGGCATGTTTTGAAGACACATGTTTTGTGTGTGCCTACCCACATGTGGGAATCTATGCCAAACTACCTCTGGCTACGCAACACATTGAGCAACACATTTACGATGTGTCAATGTTGGTGAACCAAATGGGTACATGTTAGATGTAATTGCAAGTCTCTTGTAACTTGTAACCAAGTAAGAGCCCCAAGTAGGTAAAGGTAGGTCAAAAGCTTGTTGCAGCAATACCCTAAATTAGAATATATTCCAAATCCATCATCAACTATTTCAAACTTGATTGTGATGCTAATTAAGTAGGTAGGTGGTTCATAGGTAAGTAAGTGGTTTGTAAGTAGGTATACGGAAGCATATGGTTAACACTTAGTACATAAGTCAAGACAAGTGGTTGGCTAGTTTCTAGGTAGGAGCAAGAAGGTGATCAGTAGGTACGTAAGTGTCTTTGTTAATTTTATCTTATTTTATTGCACAAAAGATAAACAGTAATGAAAAGGTTGGTAAAACTATAGAAACATCGACTAAGCTAACCATTGTGATTAGTTATGGACAAGAGCTAAGTGAAAAAGCATTTCTCACGTCTAACTTGAAGTTAGAGAGCTTAGTGAAAAATGTGTTTCTACACAACTCTCAGTAGCCTTGTCTCTCAAGTATTGTCACACTGTGGCCTAACAAACGTCCAAAATATCCTGATGCCAAATTCCAATGCCAGACATCCTGAATTGCAAACTGATATTTACAATAGAAATCTTAATATTAAGGGCAATATTCTGCCAACACCAAAGAGGCAGAAATAATTCCACATATTATTCCAGAATCGGTACCAAATCGACAACATATTTATAGGGGCATTTGGCCATCAATACAAGACTGACATGGTTTCTGGTTAAGTTTGTTGGAAAAATATTTTATAAAGGTTGACACTTTTGCAATAAAGTTTGACAGGTTTTCATTCATGATAGTGTCACTCAGGACATCTAGTATGAAATGCTCCTCTCAAAGGCGCAGGGCTCCCAGCTGACCCCTTGGAGTGGATGTCAAACACATCCTAATTTGCCTGACACTGTGAGGGGTTTTGTTCAGTTGTTCTTGTGGATCACAGGTAAGGGACCTTACAGGTAAGATCCCTTGTAAGGGATCTCGAGTTTTTTGCTATTCAGTGTGATTTGTCAATCTCCTACACATTTTTCCTTCAAAACCTAGATGGAGGTAGGGCTACCATGTTGCCATTCAGCCTAAGTATGCACCATATGAATGAAGTGAAGAGAGTTGTTAGGTTGAGCAGGTGTACAATTCTAGAGGGCATCAATTCTTGCAAGACACGACCAAGAGACAATGTGTGCAATACTTGGCTGCATATGGGCCTATCCAAGTGAATTCAATTTTTCCCAACTCTTAGAGCATTGTAGTAACTGATTGCACATTGAATTATTAGCTTGGTCCTTGTTAAAATGTGAACCGAATTTCTGTGGCCTGATAGGTTACAAGTAATGGTCTCTGGATCTGCCAAAGTCCTTTGTTCAAGGCAAGGTGTTTGGGTCTGGTTTGAGTGCTTCTTATGTGAAAACAAAGGTGTCAGCCAGTTTCCCCTGCATCAAAATCATTCTTGTGAACTGCTATGCTGGTCAAAGGTCGGGCCTGGCCAGCCATACCTCTCTTGTATAACAAGTTCAAGTCATTGAGTTTGATCACCGCAAAATGCAGATTGCTGAGAGAGTATGCAAACATGGAAGCACTGATGCTGAATCCTAAATCCAAGACAAATTCCAAGGACACGAGCCTGCAGCTGCACTGGAAGCCTGACCTTCTCAAAGGGTTTATAAACTTCAATAGACAGTGCAAAGTCTCTTGAAGGCTTGAAGGGTATGCTTTCAAATGGTGCATGCACATTCAATAGCAGAGACATTGCAAAGGTGAATAGATGATTTTAAGAAACGTCAGAGCCTCAGTCTTCTCAGGAAGTCATGGGCATTTGCCATGGATGTGGCAATAGCTGAAGATAATAAGGGAGAAGACATAAACCTTGCTGCCATATTGAGAAATCTCAGTAGCTTGCACTGTTCATATCTTTTGAAGGTGATTGGTGGGTACAAGGGGGGAACTAAGTCTATCTTGCATTCATTGCAATTGCCAGTTGGCAATGCCTTTGCAGCAGCATCTTCCCTGGTTTTATAGCTATTAATTCCTTGACAATCAGACTTGAACTTGTCGTTTATTTTGTGAAGGGCCTTGAATACCCTCACAAGGATGCAGTCCAATTGTATATAAGTATATCAAGAGCAGCAGCATTGTTCTAATTAGTGAATATTCACGCCCAGATTACTAAAGTTGGAGTTGTAAAAATTAGTGGAGAATGTTGAAGCCTCTGGTAGAAGCCTGCTCACCTTGGTCAAGAAGGATATATGAGAATGGAGATGGAGCAAGCTCCAGGTGAGAATTATCTGGGGTGGTCATGACTGCATTGGGCATTTATGCAGCATTTGCACCAATGGCATGATAGGATATTTGATGCCCAGGAGTACATGGCAAAAGTTTCATGTCTGCTAGAACATAGATTTTTTAGTTTGGGTCTCATTTGCACTAGTGAGACTGTCTGGTCGGGAACAGGAAGTTGTCCAAGTTCAACAAGACCTAAGTGAGAACTCTTTGAAGAAAGCCATTCCTGCCTGATGATACAGTATTCTTTGCAGATAAGAAACTAGGATAATAGCTTGGATAGATTCCTTGCTCTGGGCTGTTTTCCCACTGAACTGGACATGTAATGGTGTGCAGGTGACCAAGAGGTGTGTAAACCAGATCCACAGGAGATATCCTAAATGTGCATTTGTACCCTAAACCTTGGAACACAATTTCATGGGCTCTAAAGCATGGCAAGAGAGAAAAACTTTGTTCACACATGCAATAACTTCTCAAAGTCCATTGCTTGCAAGCACAAACAATTCCAAGTTCACATGTTTCCCATGCCTAGTTTTTGTATTTAGTGCAAGATGTTTACCATTCATTGCTTATCATAACTTTCTTATTCAATATCTCCAATTTTGAGTTACAATTGACATTTGTGGTAGAAAAACCTTCATATTTCCTGTGATGCTCCTTCTCAGATTCTTCCCTTGAAACACAACCCCCACCCCAGGGCCTCTCATCACCTTGAAGGAAGGATTGTGATCAAATTGGTAGAACAGGACATTAGCAGTACAAAAAGATCAGGTGGTGGCATTGAAGCTTTGAGCTCCCCTAATATCTACAACCTCCAAAAACACAAGTATCACTGCAAGTGTAACTCCAGCTTTACACAAAAGAGGAAACATTCTGTAGAGCTACAACTGAACAGGAAGAAAAACAATTGCATTCTATAACCTCTAAAACTTATCTCTGGCAAGAACTCAACCAAAAGATTCGTGATAACAAGGAGTCGTCTCTCTTGCATGGCCACACTATGTGATGGGTAAATTCTCCAATCTGAACCAGTCACTTAGATTTCTGGTGCTTTGACAATGATGACACCCTCACTGACAAGAAAAAGAGTTTACAAGCTGCCATTTCTTGAAGATGTACATCTCAGAAATTGATGCAGGTGCTAAGTGCTAACCCTAAGGTTTATGTAATCTTGACAACTGCATGATCAAAAGCTATCTAGTCAAGTTGGAGGGAAAAGCGCCTGCGTCTCAGCAAGCTTCTTCCATAAGTCGGGATCTGAAAAGTATATTCTTGAGATGCTCAGGAGAAAGGAAGATACAAGGGATAGTGCCGATAAAGCTGGAGCGCCTCCAACAACACCACCTGCTCCAATCCTCAATTTCTAGTTCCACTGTACAAGAATACGCCTAGGCTACACATCATTTGACAAGATCTTCGCGGCAGCCGTAGTTCAGCTCGCGAGAAAACCAACCAAGATTCCAAGGCTGCTCTTGATGAGTTCTTCAATTGACTTGGCTAAAAGCTGTGATATGATAACAATCAATAGACGCACAAACAACCAGACTCCTGGGTACTATCCCCTCCTTGCTTGGAAGTGCATGATTTACACTTGCACCACTAGTACTTACAACAACCGCAGTTGGAAATTCACTTTGCGTCTCGGGAACTAGAACCTGCCCTTTCGGCGGGCGGGGGGGGGCTGTTGCTAAAGATCATTCTTGTTTGGACGGAGAGGTGGAGTCCTCGCGCACCTCCGACTCCTCAGGTTTGCTCGTCTCCACGCCTTCGTCGTCAGGCGCGCCTTGTTTGGGGTCCAGAGAGCGGTCCACAGCGCCACGGCTTGGCCTCAGAATGGGCAAGAAAGCAATCTCGTACGCAGCCCAACTGAGCAAAATAGCACCGGCAGTCACCAGCAGCGTGCCCCATAACCCCAACTCAACGTCCTTCTTCACCATCGTTGCCGCATGCGGTGAATTCCTAGTACCAAGCGCTTGTTTGTCTCTCGCAAAGATCAATAGCAACAGTAAATTGACAGAAGCACCAAGTCAAAGAGAGGAAAGGCTTCGGAATATGCGCATCAACCTATCTATTCCTTGGCAAAAATGATTTGCAACCTCCTCCCTGGAAATCACGACTCACGACTGCAACCCCATCCACAAGGTATCAAAGGCGGAGGTGCCTTGTAAACTACAACTCCCAACCCCGAAACGTGGAACCCTAGAAGGTATTATCTTTGTGACACCAGCCTTGTTCCACTAGGGCATCATTCACACTTGGTCTTAGGAGGACTCGTGGTTAAGTCCAATAACGCCAAGCTCCTTAGAGCATCTCCAGCTCCCTAGATTTGCCCGGCCACCGGTGTATCTCATATCCAAGAGCTTTTAGTTTCCCATGGTTCCAATTTCCCAAGCCTCACCCTACCCTGAATAACTTGAATTGGAAAAGCTGAAGGCCACTAATAACAAACCACGTGGACCAATCACTATGATTGGCCCATAAAAAAAACAGCAGCAATAACTACGTTGACCTAGGGGTTGTCTTTTAAGGAGTGCACTTTCCTAGAGTGCATAGGGACATGTATATGGACATGGATGAATGTGGATGAATGAAATACATCCATGATTGTCACTACCATTCATTTGTTTTTAAATGGCATGTAGACTTGGTAGATAGATCTCATTTATGTAGGGGTGTTCATAAGGATGTCATTCATCCATTTTGAAATATGGCTAAATCCGATCTAAATTATTTTACTTCTCACATTGACAAATTGACGATATCATAGTAGATTTGTAAAGATCTTATATATATATGCAAAATTGAAAACCATGGACTTATTGGGAATATAAATTATCAATTTTGTCAATGTGGAATTTAAGCCTAGGCTAATATATATCAACATTATAAACCAACAAATTACCATAGGATGTAAATCCATAGTCAATCTATTAAAGTTTAAATACTTTAGGTGAAATATGACATGTAAAATGTGGCTAACACATTACCCATAAAATGACATGGACAAAATTTTCCATGTGCATGGTACATTAATTAAAAACATTATCTACATGAAATCAAACATGTAGATTTAGTTTGCCATATTCATGAACTTGACGACATGAATGAAATTGAAGAAATCATAAAAAATTTGAAGAATTTTGTAACATTATTCACTTTTTGTGAATTGTATGATGTGAAAAAAAATGGCGAAAATAGGTGCAAACAAATTTCCACATCATAATATAACTTGAATTTTTATTCGAAAGGATGACAATCTATTAAAACAACTTCATAACCAAAGTCAAATTTGGGATAATGTGATATGAACTTGTAATTAATGTGTAAAATTACCATCACACAAATCCAAGTCATTTTAATTTGATAGAAGGAAAAACTAGCATGGATAGGAATATTTCGTTGTGTAATTTCCCTTAAAATCATCACCCGTTAATTTTATCTAGCTTCATTGCATAACATTGAATCCAACTATATAATGGATGAAAAACTTGGAATAAAACCAAGGACCTATTCCATTGGTCGACAACATTTAATCATTCAATTTACAAGATGGTCATCAATTTTTGTGTTCTAATGGATATGTATGAAATATAACAAAAAAATGTCAATAACCAATTTTTTGGGGCAAATATTGAGAATGAAAATGATCAACAAACAAGAATGAAAAACACCAATGAATCAATACATAATCAAAATGATAATGAAGGCAAACACAAGAAATTTCCATGAAGTGTCTAGAATGTAGCACTAAAGACATTATAATACAATGTTCCAAACTTTGTCTTGATTATGGATTCGGAAGCCTCACCATCCATGCAACAATACATTTACTTATATGTGATGTTGATGGTGTTGCAAATGTTGAAGTTGATTGGGAAAATACACATCAATGAAAAAGGAAGCATAGATTGGTAGCTATGAACTTTGGGAAGGACTTCAAAAAATTCATCTTGTGCAAAAAAGATATAAACCTCCATGCAAGAGGACTCACAATGTTGAACACCCAAGGCACCATAGTCTATTAGGGCTCAACAACACATTATGGGTTTTTTGATTAGTCAAATAAACAACTATTGTCCTTTTCGACTACAATTATAACTATTTAGTCACAAAAATCACTATGTAGTTGCAAAGGCCATTCAAATGTCATGTGATCTCATGGTTTTGCAACTATAGTTAGTATGATGATTAGTGGGTTTTTTTAAATAGGTATATTATTATTCTTGAAGTTATAATGATATGATTTAAATAAATTAAAATTAATTAATTAAAAATACCTTGATTTTTGTGACTAGAATAATGACTTCTAATCTCACAACATGATGATGTGGCATTCCACATGTGCACAACACCAAAATATGTTTTTTATGGCTTGTCCTATTCGACTATAATGGGAGAAACAACTAGATAATGGCAAAATCAACTTTAAAAATGACTAGAAAAATGATTATAGTCAAATAGGACTAGTTGTAAAAGATATGTTTTGGTGTTGTGGTGGTAATAAATACTTGACTATTAGTCAACATGATGATTCACACGCTACTTTGGATGAAATCACGCATTTATTAGTTGTTCACTATGTTCGAGATGATGTCTAATCCCTCAACGTAGCTCTTTGCATCAAGATGCAAGTCCAAAAATTTGACCCTCATTACAACAAATCATGTCTCTTGAACGAACACAAAAATGACTATTGTTTTTTTCAACTACATTTATAATTACTTAGTCATAACAATCATTAAGTAATGGCAAAACATCAACATGCCAGATGGCATCGTGGTTTTGCAACTATATTCAATATGACAACTTGTTGGTTTTTTTTAGTAAATTATCATATTGTTTTTCAATTTTTGTTCATTAGTTAGTTAATTACAAGAACCATCCACCTTTGCGATTAATAACAACTCGATCTCCCATTGATGACATGGCATGTTATATGCCAATAAGATGATGTCCAATTTTATTTGTCAACATCATGATTCATGTCATTGATTTGACAAATTAATCTCATTTATTAGTTAGTTGAAAATATTGTTGTTCTCTGTGATTAATAACAACTTGATCTTCCATGTGAAAATGACATGGCATGCCATTTGATAATAACGTGTCACAAATTTTCATGGCAATCCATGATTTTTTGTGACACCACAAATTTTTGTGTGTCTTGAATTTATGGCACCAATATTTGTCATGGCATGTCATGATTTTTTATGTGACATGAGGTTTTTGAAGTCATGAATTCACATGCATGTGGATGTTTACTAAACAATCTATTATTAACTTGTAATTATGATTACAATATTAATAGTCATTTTCAAAAAGATAACAACTCCTTAACTTTTTAATTACTTAACACACTAGCTTTGGTAAACATACTTTAAATTAACTTACGTACGTAAGTTACTTAATAAAAGCCTATTTCGTGGTATAGGCTACCTTGTAAGTTACTTAACTAAACATAAGAAATTTACTACATTTAATATGTTTAAATATACCTAGAATATGTTGCTTTACTAATAAATTAACCTAAGTAAACTTGCTTAGGTTCCTAACTTTAGGTTTTTTGCCAAGTCAACCTAGATAGCCTCATTACAAGATATTTTATCAAGTTTGTAACCACCTCAAGTTTGTGTGACTAAATGCAATTAAATGCAACATAATTATCTTTGGTTAATTTATTTTTTAACCTAAGCATGCTTAAGTTAACTTAACTTAAGTTAATAAATAGTATAGGTTGACAAACTAGTTCGTCTTAAGTCTACCTAGGGCGGTCTAGGTCTAGGCTAAGTTGGTAGGTACTAGATAGGTTGACCTAAATTAACCTAGGGTGGCCAAGGTTAATTCAAGACTAAAATTTTGAGTTTTATAACTTTGTGTTAAATATAATTAGTATAAAAAAATGTGGTAATGTAATGGATGAGGACTTAAACCCCAAAGTGAAGGTGAAGTTTTTCAAATCCTCACTCTTACAACATATGATACCTAGGCCATTTGGCTTAGGTTAGGTAGCCTAGTTTAAGCTTCTTGGGTTAGAAGTCCAGCATTTGTTTTTAATATAGGCCACTTAGCTTAGGTTAAATAGCCTAGGTTGCCTAACATAGGTAGTTAGCCTAGCTAGGTTAAACTAGGTTGACTTTTGGCTAGGCAAGCTAAGTTTTTTACCTAGCCTAGCTAGGTTAGGGTAAGTTGACTTTTGGTTACGCTAGCTACATGGGTTTAAGTAGGTTGATTTTAGGTCATGTGCAATGACTCACAACGTGTTTATAATTTTTTGATACATGTCATCCATCAATGCGTCTTTTGTAACATTTAGTTGAATAAAATGATTAAGTTGAGATAACATGCACTTTACACATCAAAGCAAGATCAATGATGAGATGGAATTTCATTATTATAAGAAAATTTTTAAATCGTAGTCATTAAAACGATTGGGCTTTGCAATTGAACATCCCTTACAACTAAATGGGTGAAATGACATGGGTTTAGCAATTCACTAGTCACCAATCACATATGTTCTTCTTAATTAGTATGTAGTTGTAAAGGCCAATTGCAAAACCCAAAGTGTGTTATGTCATAATCCACCATTAATTGCCTCAAATACCTAATGCCTTTATCAAATGATAAAAATGATAGGACAATAATAATAGTCCTACTAAATTTTCAATTTGCTAGACCTTTGTTAAGAGCTAGATGAGTTAGATGTAAGGTTGTCTAAGGTGATCATCCAATAATTATAATACTAATGTAAGATCATCAGACCATATATTCCAACTAGCCTTCTAACCTAAAACAACTAGATTTTTTTACCTTTTGTGACAATTAATGTAACCTATTTGAAGTGGATGGTTTGTCCATATCACCTATAGCATATCATATTTTCCCAAGCAAGCTGCACTGGCTAGTATACATGGGTAAAGGTTTGAACCTACAAAACATAAACATGTAAGTAAATGCCCTAATTCCCAAGATATAACAATGTTCCAAATGGGGCTTTTAAGCTTCAAGCGTTCACTTGCAAAGAATGCAGGTTGGACATTCTTATTTTATCAACACCTCATGCAAAAGGCTACACAATAAATATGATAACAACCAAATCCAATGTGCCCTTGTAGACTCTACATAAGTTGGAGATGTATGGTTATAGTTTTAACAGGAAAAATTTTATTGAGGTTGTAAAAAACACAATACTCATTAATTACACAATGACTATGATGGATAGCCAAGAATGAAACCAAGGGGCAACTCCCAATGGGCAAATCAACAATGACTACAAGTTGGAAACCTTTCCATTGACACATAATGTTAGAAGTAGTATAAAAAGAACAAATTGTCCCTAGAGGGCATACCAAGGCATTTAGATCTACTTTTTGATCCAACCTAGATGATTTTGATCCTACCTAAGCTAATGAAGTTGAAGATAGCTAGTCATCCTTGAAGATGAAATGCAATGATTCTAAAGTGCCTTTCGTTGATGAAAAGGTATCACATGGGGTTACTTCAATTACATGGCTTTGGTAGTCTACAACATTCAACACTAATTTGTAGGCATTGTTTAATTGCAAAAAGTTATGAAACAAATTTCAAATTTGAATTGCTGATATTTTCCCAACATTATAAAAAGTACAACCCAATTTTTTTGAATTTTTTTGATGTAAATTTTTTTAAATTATAAAATGTTTATTGTTTTAGGATTGAATGTATGTATTTAGTTAATTTTGGACTAAACTGTCAATTCTAGAGTTTTTTTAACTTAGTGGTTGGGATTAAGTTTGAGACAAAACATCATTAACATTTATTTGTTGGATCATTTTGTGAGACAAAACATTATTAATATTTGTTGTTGCATCATTTGGTTGCCCCCAAGTGAAAGTTTCTCTTTAATTTTCCAACCTCCAAATGGTCAATTGTTAGTTTTGGACTTTTGAAAAATTCGGAATTAACTAAATATATGACATTGATAATGTACCTACATAATAACACGATCATTTAGGTACATAGTTTATTAAAATTTTGAAAGTTTAATACAAGGCACATGGTACCTAGCTTCAATATAATCAATTAATAGGCTAGTAGAAAGTTTGGTATAATTGAATTAAACATAGGTGTTATGAAGCCTAGGTCTACACCTAGCTTAAGCACCATATTGCTTAAAAAATTAAATCTTGGCCCAATTTAGGTGTCACTTGGCCTATGTCTAAGGCTACATACGTATCACATGTGGTAGACACCATAGGTCCAAGCATGGCTTAGACCATTTAGCTTAGGTCATGGCTTAACCTTAAGTATACCTTAGGTGCGACATTAAACACTACCTTAGGTGGTTAACCCTTGTTTAGCCAAACCTAAACACCATGTATGCCAAATTAATCAACATGCTAGCTACTAATTATTCAACTAAGTTAGGATCATATTATATTATTATTTATTATTATAATTATAAAAATGTAACTAGCCTAACCTAAAACTAATTATAATAACATGTGAAAATAAATATGTCATTATTAATGTATATATATTTGTCTCAATCTTTATGGTTAATACAATCTTTAAATAATTTATATTATTCTTATTGATTTCATTACTATACATTAAATATTTGTATGAATATTATTCCCTACTACCTCATATTATTTACAATAATTAGTAGGTATATTAAGCTAATTAATTCTTATAGTTAGTTGTTTTAGTTTACTTAGTCATTGGGTATTAGGTACTTAGAACCACTCAACATTGAACACAAGCCTATGTACCATTGAAAATTTTAATGTTTTCTTCATTCTTTGACCAAATCAATGAACAATCTTTATATCATTGGAAATGCAAATTGAAGGATTACAAATTATCTTTAAACACCAAAAGCAAAGGAGCAAGGAAGAAAACATGAAGAAGGGGAAGAAGACAAATGATATTTTGTTTCAAAATTTTTGAAGAAAAAACTCTAAACCCTTTTTGGTTTTAAACCCCATATCTTTCTCATTTTAAGTGATCTAAAAATCTATGGGTGTGCCAACTAGGGATCTAAAAGACCTTTTTGTCCTCCAAATGCAACAAAGCAATGACAAAAGAATGTAATATCAAAAATTTGAAACTATGATATTTTGTTTGAAGAAAAAGCTTTAAACCTTGTCTAATTTCAAACCCCATATCTTTCTCATTTTTAATCCATTTTGAGTGATTAAAAAATCTATGAGTGCACCAACTAGGGATTTAAAATATTTTTTTGAACTCCAAATGCAAAAAAATAATGAAAAAAAAGTTTAATCTTAAAATCCAAATTTTTGTAACAAGTCTATCACCGAACATGAACCCCCTTACACAAAACAATCCATATCTTCCGCATTCCTTGACCAAATTGAATGTTTTTTTGTAGCATTGGAAGTGTTTGATGGGGGGCTACAAATGTTCTTTTGTCAACAAAAATAAAAGAGCAATGTGTAAGGAGTTGACCTCCTTTGAAATCCTAAGTGTATGATGGTAGGTATGTTGAAATTAAGTCACAACCCAAGATGCAACTAAAGTGCAATTACAATTTTTGTCATAATTTCAAAGTTTGTAAACTACATAATGAAGTTGATGTACAAGTCATTTTCAAAAGGTGAAATTGGCACATAGGATAGACCAATAAAAAAGGTTTGACCTTAAAGGCCACGTGGCAAAAAAAGGATTATCCTAAGCCTATTTATCTACCCTAAGCCTAAATAGTACTACAATGCACTTATTTACCTAGACCTACCTACCTATTTAAGCTTGGGTTAAATTGGTATATAAAAATAGGTAGGCCTAGTAGATAGGTAACATAATTTCTTACTTACCAACATACTTCTAAGTGGACCTACATACATACCTAAGCTCAAACATAACTCTAGGTAGGGCCATGTGTCAACAAACTATTGATTACTCTTTGCCTAGCCTAATTATAACATATTTGAAATTATAACTCGATGGCCTAGTTGGAATATAGTTCAAATTTCAACTCATTGTTTGATGATGTCATGATTTGTTAGTGGATGAAGTTCATCCAATGGAAGTCATAGTAAAAAACAATTTTGATTATAATGGTGAAATCATTTCCAACTAAAATGGTAAAAAGTGGCTATTGTTGTGGTGTGAATATGTGGTTGTCACTTTGATTGCAATTTCAACTTGTACTTATGGTTAGTAGTTGGAAAAAATAAATTATAGTTGAAAAGGTGATTTTCAACTATAATTATGATCAAGTCCAAGTTGTAAACATAGTTGGAAAAAAAAGGTTTTTTTACTAGTGTTCCAAATGTATAGTTTGTTACCAATTTATTTAGGTGAGATAATTACTTATGTAGTGAAAGCACACTACAAGGGGGACCAATTGTCCTATTTTTTTGGGGTCCCATGTTTGAACTTCAACCATGTCATCATTATGAAAAAAATTCATAATGTTTTTGCATATTATGATAAATCAAAACCTAAAGAAGTCAAATGTCAAAAAAACTACATTTTTTGGTTTCATATGATGTGAAATTAGAGTATATTTGTGTAAAAAAGGAACATCACATCATACTAAAAAAATGAAAATATATTCAATAAATTATTGAAATGATTTTTAATCTTTATGAAATTTATTATATTTATTAAGCATTTTGATTACATATGATTTGAAATAAGTTTATAAACCATGCGAAGAATTTGATAATTATCATATCACATATGGGTTTTTTTTAAGGCGATGACCATAATTATGTGGTAAACTATGATTTTGACAAGTAATTGTTTCCAAATGGAAGTGAATAAGAAATTTGAGGTGGAACATTTTTAAAAATTTCATTCAAATGTGTTTTGCTTGATTAATTCAAACCAAAACCTAGTGCAATCTAAAACAAGAAATAAATTATATTAAACTACAAATACCATGAATATATCCATTATTCCTTGGATTTTATTTGATTTTCCAAATAATATTAGATAACAATAACTTTGTGAAAATCAAAATATAAGGCCCAAACAACAAAAGTGAAACCCAAAATTAAATGCAACACGTTTGGAAGCATATATTACACATGTGTCATGAAACTACCCAAGTTGGCCCTTCAATAATGTGCTTTCACCCTAACATAACTCATTTTAAGACTTACAAAAAGTTAAATTATTTCTCCCATGCACAATATTTCAAGATACCAATTAGTTTAATCAAACCATTTAACTCTTTAAAAAAATAGGTCTCTCACACCTCAACCCTCACTACTAGAAAAATGACGTTCTATGACTATGCCATTTAGCAACTATGGTCCAAATTTAGTCATGTAGTTGTATAAGTATCTTAGTCACATATACTTTTGCGATTATAGTCATGTAGATTGTTGCATGACTTCAATCATGACTAAAGGTTTAAGGTTTGGGGTTGATGGATGACACATGTCCCCTCTTTTTTAATTTTTTATGGCAGGAGAGAATATTGCCACTTGTGAGTGCGTTGTTATTGTTTTTCTTTACTTCATGGAGGAGGATCAAGAGAGAGTTCTGCAACTTTCAATTCTCAAAGTTCATCCCAAATTCATTATTACCATTGAATGCATTGTTGCTATTGGCTTTTGGAGACTTGATCTAGGGACCTTTTGGCACACCATTGCTACCAGGCCTCGAAAGACAATTCTGGTGCAATTTGACAACTTGTTTGGTGGTGGATGCCTCCCCCCCAAGTCGTGTTACAACCACCTCTTGGTTTGTTTCCGGTGTTCCTTTTCTCTAACTAAGTGATGGAAGTTTGTTGTGAAATGAAGAACATTCTTTGATGGCATTATGAGTGTTATAAAAATTTTAAGGCTTAGTGGTTATTGTTCTTCAAATGCGTGAGAGATTAACATGGAAGTAGAGATAAGCTTAAAGCTTAGTTGCCTTTTCCAATCGTTGTTCACTTCTTCTTATTGTTGGGTTCTTTATAGGTTTTTGGAGAAGGAGAAACATGGCTTGGGCATGATAATTTTCCAATTTTGGAAAAGGCACAAAGCCTTTGTAGTATATGTCAAATATTCATTCAAGTTCAGGAAAGTGAAGTTCACTTGGAGTGTCGTGGTGTAAGTTTGATTTATTTTGTTGTTTCTCAATCCACACACTTCTTTGCGACCCATGTGCATGCACACACATGTGAGAAACTGAGTTGAAGGTTTTAGTGTTTTAACAAGGATATATGCTTCTTTTCTTGTGTTTAGTAGGAGAGTTCAATGGCAATTGATTTGGGTTTTCACCTTCTGATTTTGTTTCACAAACTACCCCTATTATTAAATTTTATCAGTTGCAGAATGGTGATTCTATAAAGCTAAATGATGTCGACCAATTTGATTTCATTGCCATTGAATGCCTCTTAACAATGGATATTAAGTAGTGTGATGAACCTCCCCACAACCAACTTCAATCAACAATTTTGCAACTCTAAAAAATAGCTAGTAATTTAGCAAGATCTGAAACTTTTGCTAGCAGCTTATGCTTCACATTGGACAAGTTTTGTTTAAGGAATAAATTTTTACAAATTAAACTTAGTTCAATGACTAAACTACAGCTCATGAAGAACAATTTGGCAGTTTTTTAAGATGCCACTATAATTTCAACAAGTTGCCCATCCAAAATCATCAGCATTTTAGAATTCGAGAACAAAAACTTACCCCATTAATTGATCATGGCAAAGAGAAAGATAGGGGAATTAAGGACTAGGATATTTATAAATGAGAGCTTTCTTGAAGATATAAAACTTGAGAAGATGGAGCTAGAAAGGAAATTGTCACAAACCCACAAAAGGCTGAATGAAAACATGGTCATGTCAATGAAAGTACAAGATTCTTGTCCATGGGACTAGCCAGTCAGAAATTGGGACCCATACCTAGCCACTACTAGTGATTATCAAATGGGAACTAAAAGCAAACACCTTTATTCTTTTTAATAATTAAAATGCATTCGCTCCATGTGGATTTAATATATATTTTTTATTTTTCGAGATTTGCTCTCTATCATGCACCTTGAAGCTTTTTAGTTGCCAAGTTACCTTTTTTTAATACATATTTGCATCAACATGGGACATGTTGTGTTTAGTAGCTGATCTTCCAATGGCATTCAAGGTAGTGCTACATTAAACGTGGAAGTGTTTAGTGCAAATTTGCATGCTTTCAGCATCAGCACATCTTGGAGTTCACTCAACATGTCTTGTCCCACTCTATACATAATTCCTTCTTTCAAAGTGAAAGGTTCTACCTTTTTAGCCAACTTCTATTTCTAAACTAAGTTCATAATTTCTGGCATCTAACTTGTTTCTAAATAGGTTTGTACTTCATGCATCCATATAGGTTTTATAGAAAATAATGATGCATCTACAATCTCATCTAGGACATTCAATGGTTTTGAATTATCTAGCAATATGGATAAAACATCAACAACTACATGTGTTTTACCAAGTTTGTAAACTGTTATGAACGTATACTTTAAGAATAACAACCATCTTGTTATCCTTCTTGACACTTGTGGTTTGTTGACCAAGTACACGAAAGTCATATGGTCTACATAGAAAACAAATTTGTTTCCCAAAAAAAAATGTTTAGACTTATACAAAACATAAACCATTGCTAAGGCTTCTCTCTTTGTAGTGGTATAATTTTGTTATGCTTTAATAAGTAGTCTAGAGGCATATACTATAGGCTGGTCATACTTACTAGCTAAGCTTTGTGCCAACATTGCACCCATTACCAACAATGATGCATATGTGTGCACATGAAACTATAACTACCAGTTTGAAGGTATTAAAATTAGTGCCTCCATGTACTTCTACTTGATTTGATCCCAAGCTTTTTAACATTTTGTGGTCCAGATAAAGGGTTTTATTTTCCTCATTAACTTGGTAATTAATGCGATGATAAAAAGCAAAGTTCTTGATGAAACATCTATAAAACTTAGCCATACCATTTAAAACCTAAATCTATTGTGGATTGGTTAGTATTGGCATATATTCACTATTGCCTAAACCTTATAAGGTTTGGTATTTTTCCTTCTTTGGAAATTATGAACTCTAAAATCAATCTTGAAAATAACATAAAAGCACATTTCTTTGGGTTAAGACTGGTTCTATATTCCTTGCATTTCTGAAAGCAAAGTCTGAACTTCATCAAATGATTCTCCATATCATTATAAACTATGAAGTCATGCAAAAAAATTTCATGAACTGGTCAAAATACTCTCTAAAAGCTCTATTAACTACTCTCTAGAAAGTTAGTGGCCCATTTTTTAACACTAAATGGCATCACCATCCAAACAAAAGTTCCTTAATCTTACAAAAGTTGTTTTGTATTCATTCTTAAAGGCTATAAGAATATGATGGTATCTTGAATACCCATCTAAAAATGAAAAGGCTTCATATCCTATTATAGTGTTTAGTACCTCATTAGAAAATGGCAAAGGATAAGGATTTTTTTGGTTGTCTTATTGAGCTTCCTAAAATACACACAAATTCTCAATTTACCATTCTTTTTAAACACTACCACTATGGGTGATAACCATGTAGCCTCCTTTAATGGTTGAATAAACCTAGCTACTAACAATTTGTCAATGTATTGTTTGACTATTGTAGCATAATTAAGGTTCAATATGTACCTTGCTTGATGCGTTGGTGGAATTAAAGTATTTAATTCAATTTTGTGTTGAACCAATTTTGGAGGTATGCCTTTCAAATCTTTGTAATTCTAAGCAAATACATCCTTAAACTCTATAAATAACATCTAAAGCTCCAATTGGTAAGTATGACTAGCCCATAATATATGCCTCTAGATTGTTAAGTAAAGCAAAGCAAAGTTATACTATTACAAAGAAAGAAGCTTTAATAATGGTTTATGTTTTGCATAAGTTCATCCATTTCTTGTTAGGAAACAAATTTGTCTTTTATGTAAACCACATGGCTTTAGTATACTTGGTCAACAAACCACATGTGTCTAGAAGGATAGCCAAATGGCTATTATTATTTTTGGAGTATAAATTCATAGTAGTCTACAAGCCTAGTAGAACACATGTGGTAACTGATGTTTTATCCAAATTATCGGATAGTTCAAAACCATTGGGAATCCTAAATTAGAATGTAAATGCATCATTATTCTCTATAGAACCTATATGGATGCAAGAAGCAAATAGCTACTTGGAGACAAATTAAATGCCAAAAACTTTGAACGTAGCTTGGAAATAGAAATTAGCCTGAAAGGTAGAACCTTTTATTCTAAAAGAGGGAATAATGTATAAAATGGGACAAAAGAACAAAATGTGCAGATGTTTGACCACCTTAGAAGCATAGATTCTTATGAAAGAGCTACATGAAGGAGTGCCAATAGGACATTTTGTTGCAAATATTACTATAAAGAAAATTTTGGATGTAGGTTATTGGTGGCCAACTTTATTCAAAGATACACATAAATTTTGCAAAAGCTATGACAATTGTTAGAAAATCAAAGGATTAAAAACAAAAAGTCTAGCCAAATTGGTAACAACACTTTTAGAAGAACCTTTTATGAAATGGGGTCTAGATTTTATAGGTCCAATTAAACCAACATGGAGATGAATAGGAAACATATACATTTTGGTAACTACAAATTATGGAACTAAGTGGGTAGGAGGCAAAGGCATTTAGAACTAATACTGTAATAATTACAACTAGATTCTTGTATGAATATATTCTAACCAAATTTGGATGTCCATTGACCATAGTTATAAATCAAGGAGTACATTTCATTAATGACACAATAAAACATCTAACAAAACAATTTTTGTTGAAGCATGCTAGTTCAATTACATATTATTTACAGGGAAATGGACAAATAAAGTCTACTAACAAAGTCATTGGTAGATTATTGACCAAGTTAATCAATGAAAAAAGAACAAATTAAGATAAACATTTGTCCACAATTTTGTTTTCATATAAGATTGCTTACAAAGTGGCAATAGGTTATACACCTTACTAATTAATCTATGGTTTGCATCCTCTAATGCTAATAGAATATGTTCTATCGGCTATTAGTGGGGACCATAGAAATGCAAAACCAACCATAGTATTAACTACTAGAATTACAAAGTCGGAGAAGTTAAAGGAGAAGAGATTGGAAGCTCAGAACAATGTTGGAAAAAATTAATGGAAAAAATTTATGTGGAGTCAACAGAAACACACAAAGAAGAAGTTTCACTTTGGAGATTATGTTCTTTGGTTTCCCAAGGGAGAAAAGACACATATGGGCAAATTCAAAAAAAAATGGTTTGAACCGTTTAAGGTACAATATTGTTCATTCAATAACATAGTTCTTCTTATTTCTGTTAACAATTTTGAACCAAACCTAGTTTTGGTCAATGTTAATAAGTTGAAACCATACAAATATGTGGATAAGACATTGAAGGCAAGTCAAAGTTTAGACAATTAGAAATCTTTAGAGTCTATAGATTTTGACCACAAGGAAGAAAATTTTGATGAAGAGTTAAAAGATTAGATAAAGATAAAGATCATTGGGACTGATCAAATAATAATATTAGAAAAAACCTTAGTAAATCTGATGAGTCAGCAAGTTATGAAAATGTTCATAGACCATGATTATATAATTTCATAGTCTTGGGATTATAGGTTAGATAGGTTTATCACATCAGAACAAAACATTGTCGATTTTATGACATTAGGTCATTAGATTTAAAATTGTCATAAAAAAAACCCAATGCCACGTCCACAAAGTTGTTAGGTCAACATGCATTAAATGTAGTCCATGTTGTTGTCAATATGAACTTTAACAACAGATGACATGTGTCAAAAAACCAGAAAAAAGACAAATCATTAAAACGTTAACCCTAAAGCAAAAAGTGAATCTTCACTTCATGAAACAAGATGATTGGATTTCAAAAGGCAGTAAATAACAAAGTGCTTCTTCATTTTCATTTTCTACAAACAAGTTTTTATCGTTTTTTGTCTCCATAATGAGTGAAGAAGAAAGATTTATGGAGAAATTGCAAAGACAATCTCAAGAAAAATTACAAAAGTTGAAAGAATAAAAGTAAGAAAGACAAAAATAGTAGTAAAATTTTGCCTTTACAATCTAGGTCTCCAAAAGGGGTCTGCCTTTTCCTTCTCTTATTTATTATTCTTCTTCTTCTTAAAGATCTTTTTCGATATCTAAGTTTGAAAAAGCTTTTGAAGCAACTAGAAAAAATGAGAAATATTGCAAGGAAACTTTGAGGAGATAAATTTTATAGTTTTAAGAAGCCTAGAAGAAAGGTAGGTCTTAGTGAGCAAGTCGATCTAATTTCCATTTCAGACTTTGAAAAAGAAAAACAAAAGGATGATTTGCAACAAGAATAAGAAGCACCATTACATCAAGAGGAGCCTCCTCAAGACCAAATTCCACAAAAAGTCCACATTCCCAACAAGAACCGCACAAAGAAAACAAATCAATAAGCAATGATTGTAAATATGCGTGGAAAGAAGGTGCAGACTCCCCATGATGATGAGGTTAGGTATATTTTTACTCCTACATAGCAGAGTTATAATAGTAATTTGAAAAATATTTTGCTTTGGACAAACTCTAGAGAAGAAGAGAGAGCATGGGTAAACAAAATTAAATTAATAGGTCTATTTGAAGTTGAGTGGAAGACTCCCTATCACAACATTCTCATTGAATTTTTGAATAACTAGAATTTGGATTTGGAACATAACAATATCAAGGTCATGTTGGGGGAAGAATAAAAAATTATAAACAAACATATGTTGGCAAAAGTTTTTAAAATCTACCTATAGGAGAGACAGAGGTAGACCAGCTAGAGATGTCAGATGCTAGAATAACATTGGTAGACATAATAGATAGAGTCCCAGATATTTACAACACCAATGAAGTGTGGGTTGTAAAAAAGATGATGTCGCAACCTTAACCTTGGGTTTGTGACCAAGGTAAGGGCTTGTAAAGGTGTGGGCCAAGAGTGAGCCCGGGAGTCACATTTCATGCTTTTGGGAGTGTAAGAGAGTGTGAGAGAATGAACCCTGTCACTCCCAAATGAGCTCCCACTTTGGGAGTTGGAATCCCAATGGATTCCCAAATTTTCAAAAAGCAATTACAAGGGTCAAAACCCATTTGATTGAAAAGTTTTTCATATCATTGAAAATCTCTTAGAACGTAGATGTCTAAAATGGGCTTGCATGACCCATTTGAGTATTTAAAACAAAAGTTATGGTCAAAAGAAAGGCTAGGAATCAAATTGCCAATTTGATTCCCGACCACTAAAAGTCAAGAATCACCCCAATTTCATTGCATGTGGGTGATGTGCCACATATCATTGGAAAGCTCTCAACAAGGAATACAACTTTGCTTTAGACCTCACCTCAATTGGAGGTTTCCACACAAAGTTATGAGCTTCCAAAGTTGCAAGAGTCCCAATTTCGGGAATTTCAGGATTCGCACTTGGGAATCCCGAGACAAAATGACATTTGGGTGCTGGCACCGTGGCTAGGCACAGAGAGTACTATAAGGGGGAAGGTGGTGGATTCCCCCAAATTCGGGCTGTGGTGAATCTTGTGAGTCCTTATTTGCCCATGGTTCATCCGCACACCAAAAGTGTTCTAGCTATGCACTAACCAACTTGTTGTTTAGTTTGTGCAAGTCCATGTGAGTAATTGAATTACTTGTCAATCTTTCTAGTCCCCATTCTAGAGCTCCAGCACGCCCCTTTACCCCCGAAGTGCTACGAACTAGGGAACGTGCCCAACTCCTTTTCCTTCTGATGTTGTCACCTTCGGACTCATAGTTGAATCCATAAAAAAGCTTGGGGGTGCGTTAGATGAGGTTAGGGTATGCTAATAGAATTCTTACAATTTCTCCCATTATTTACTAGAAAAATAAGGTGCAATATTTTATCAATAAATCTACCATGATGATTTTCAGAGCAGATCATGGAAAGCTTATCAATTGGGCTATAATTATGTATTTTCAATTGGTCAAGGAATTGATCATATGGGAAAAGTGTTAGAAAAACATGATTAAAATAACATCCAAAAGGGAACCAAAAAAGGATGAATGCCATTTTACTATTGTCCTAAAACTTCTATTTCAGAAATGGTTTCCACTAGAAGGAATAAAGCCACAAGAGTAGAAGTAGATAAAGCAACCACAAGAGGACATGAGAAGGAAGGATACTTTGAGGGAAAGGTTTATTAAAAACAAGAGACCTTTGAACCCTACATGTATTTCTCCTAAAAAGGAGAAACAACAAAAGACTAAGACGACTAGAAGAGCAGTTCTGATGTTTCAATTTGATGATGATGGGGAGAGGGAAACTTTGCAAAAGAGGCAGAGAAGACAAGAGGATATTATAATGAAGGGCAATATTAATCTTCAACAAGCAACAAAATTGTTGAGAAAACAACAACAGTAACATTAGAGACAAAAGGAAAAATCCATATCTCCTAAGTCTAATCTAAAGACCATAGATCTCTCCCAAGTAGGAACAAATATTAGATGGTAGGAACATCATAGATGGCTTAAGAAGGATCCAAAATCTCAAGCTCAACAGCCAACAGAAGAACAAATACAAAACTTGGACCTAGATCCAACAAAAGTGTAACAATTTATTCTAATACCATAGAATAATGAAGGTATACTACCTTCAAGACCAAGTTCTGTAATAGGCATAAATGTATTTGGAGAAATGTGGATTACACACATAAGCCTATGTTCTTCAAGTACAAGTTCCAAGGATTAGACTCCTAGGTTTCATACACCAGAGTTTATTCAAGGGCTAGAAGCAAACTTGGATGAACATAGGAAAGTTGCTACTATGTTTCAACAAGCAGTAGAATACAATGTATAAATGACTAATATTGTACTTAGAATTGTTGATATGGAAATTAAAAAATAAGCTGATTATAGAAAAGAAGGACAAATATGTTCAAAATCTACAAGGGGCTTTGGAGAAGGAGTAGAAGCTCAAACTAGAATTACAGGATAATAACAATGAAAATAGTTAGGTATTGGTAAAATTGCAAGCAACTAGATAGAAGAAAAATAACATGGAAAAACACAACAAGGATTTGGAAAACATCAAAGTGGAAAGGGATTATCTGCAAGCAACTTTAAAAGAGGCAGATGCCAATTTTTGGAACTTGAAGTAGAGAAGGATATTTTGAGTGTAGAGCACAACAAACTACAAACCCTAAACCCACACCAAACCCAAAAGGATATGGACCAAATTCTTTTAAAGTAATAGAAGGAGTTGGAGGAGTTCAGAATGGACAATGGTAATGTACATCAAGCCAAGAATGACATACAAAGGTAATCTAACCAGAGGCATGCACATATGGATAGAAATTTGTAGAAGCAGATGCCCTTTAATGAAAAGTTATAAAAATTTCTAGAAGAGACCCAAAGAGTAAAACCTTTCAATTATGATAGTGTTTGAAGAGAAAATAGTGAATTCAAGAAGCATAATACTTTGCTTTAGGTAAAATTCAAGGCATTATCAATGGAGGAAAAATATGCAAATATGTGGTGGGATGTGGTGCAGGATACTATCTAGAAAGATATTGGAAAGGTTTGTAAAAGGTATGAGAAAAATGAAAGGTTGTACATGCACATGATATCTTAGATGGAAAAAATCATGCCATCATTTGAGTATGAACCTCTAGTCCTCTCTCTAGAACTAGAAACTTCATATGAAGAAGAAGACAAAGGAAATATTGATGGTGTAGGACCATCAAGTATAAGAACAAAAAAGGAAAAACCAGCAAACCTCAGACAAAGGAAGCATAGTCCCCAAAGTGAGGTTGGTGGTATGACATATACATCAGAACAAACTCTATAACCAATATAATTTATTTTACAAGAAGCTAGTTCTCAAGAATATGCATCTACAACCATAGAAATAGGGGCACAAATAGAAACTAAAAAATAGATAAGTTAGGAAAATTAATAAGATTAGATTACATCAAAGCTGCAATAGTAAGAGCTGACTCAGATTACATTAGATTTGCAATCATATTAGTAGCCACAAATGACATTAGAATCGTTGTCATAGGAACAGACATCAACACATTATCAAACAATTGCATAATTATCAACAAAGGAACTAAAAGAACAACAACAAACTATTTATACAACAAAGAGTCAGACATTATTTCAATTTGAAGTACGGCAACCACATACAGAGTAGGTTGTACATATATTTTACAATATAGTGTAACAAAAGCAACATTAGATTTCTAAATCACAAGATCGAAAACATCAAATTTAGCTTTTTTAACATATTTTTTGTCCAAAATTCCAAGATGTAATTCAGAGTACGGGTGGGGTAATGTTAAGGGAGTAATTATTCATGGTAATAGTTGGTTAGTATATTTTTACTTACCTAGTTACTGGAATTATTAACTAGATTACATAACTTTTGTCACCATTTGAATTTGAATAGATCATCGGATTTGTTTTTTCAGATGGATATATCCTGGAAAAAGGAAGATAGAATAAATAGATTCATTGTAGAACATTGAGTTTTGTGGGAGTATGAAACAAGAGCATTTTGTTTTTGAGAAAAGCTTCATTTCCATAGCCAAATTTGTTGTTTTGATGTTTTTATCATACTTTCATTACTAGATTTTAATTTTCAAACTAGATATGAATAGATTTGAATAACAAATTTTATTAATATTAAATTTTTGTATTTACCATTTTTCATCCATTTTGATTACATCCATGTCCACATGGCAAAATAGTTTGTCATGTCATTTTAAAATATATATCTTACATGGCAAGGAATATTCTAAGAATATGTTGTCCACATCATCAATATATTCTTTAAAAGATTCTATCATGCTCACAAAGTAACGTCGTTGACATAGAGTCACTAGACTATGCTACAATGGTTGATATCTCTTTAACCACCCTTTTTGTCATAGTAATTACAACAATAACAACTTCATAAGAGGAGGGAAATAATACATAGGCCATTACAAAACTAGAACAACAAGAATAACTACAGCAAATTTATCCGACCAAGGAAATTCATATAATGGAGGATAAGTAGTCTATAGAACCATAGAGTACAGGTGCAGAACAAACAACTATAAAGTAAATAGGAATAAGGCATGGTTTATTTTGTAGATTTTGGGTTCTTTTTGTCTAAATATTTTAAACAAGATTTTGAGGATGGAATCCAAAGTACGAGGGGGGTAAAGTTAAAAGTAAGATTATACTATAGTAATCATACTAGATAAACATAAGGAATAGGCATTGTGAGGTTTATTCTCATACATGCTTGATAGGGTAGATTCAATAAGTATAGGTTAGGTGAGAATAAGACTACTAAAGTGGAGTTCAAATGATGTTTTAGGTGGGAAAGTTGAAGATTAAGGAAGCTTTAAATTTTTGGGGGGGGGACTTCAATCTTAACTAGTTTTTTTGGGGATGTTCAATATGGGGAAATATAAAGAAGATAAGGAAGATAACAAGAGTTATGGAAAGAACAATTTTGAGGATACATAGAGTTGATGAACTATGATCTAGGATCTTTTTTTTTGTAATTTTTTACAAGATCTATTTTTTTTTTCCTCATATCAATATGAAAAATAAATTGTGGTAGAATTGTGACAAATTCATAACTATGCAAATATTTGGGATGTGAGAAATGTTGTTGTTGAAACATTTTAAATTATGTGTGGATTTATAATACATATTTTGTATGACTGAAACTAAATATGTACAAGAACAGAAAATTGCAATTGAATCAGAATTAAAATATTAGGATTTATCAGCCTTTGTCCTTGATAAACACATGTGATGACTTCATTTTATTTGACTACTTATATTAATTGTCAATCACAATTTAAAAACCTATCCACTGTAAGAAAAACTTAAATTTGCAATTGGTGTTTCTAATTATTTTTTAATTATAAGCGACATTTTGTGACAAAAAGCCTTTTAATCCCCTAAAACTAATCATAGGTGCAAATTAATCACAAATTTGATGACATTATAATGATGTCATCAATGTTTGGATGAAGGTACAAAATATGAATACGATTTCATCCACCATATGGAATACCATATGTGTATGGGCATCTATAATTAAGGTGCAACTATTTTGGTGGCATCCAAAATCACACCACTTGTTGGAATTTAATTTTGACATGTGGCAACATTTGGTTAATTAACCCATTATGATTTCTAGAATAATTTAAGATGACAAATTCATATGTTTGATTGGTCTTAGATTGTGTCACGTGGTGTAATTATAAATTGTCACATGACATATTACACAATGATGTTAAGAAGCGAGCTTGTGAGCATGAGTGTCAACTTGTGAACATGAGCCTATGAGCATGAACGAATATATTTGGTATATTTTGATTACAAGGATAAAATTTTCTTAAAGTATCCCTATGCCATGTAGGAATGATGTGGAAAATATTTTTCCACATGTACATGGATGAAAGTCATAAAATGGATGAAAGTTTAGATGAAAATTGAACATCAATGAATTTTTTGGATGATAATTACAAGTAAAAGAATTTTTTGGATGAATGGATGAAATTCATTCCAAATGAATTATGTCAAATGAAAACCACATGTACATGGATGACATTTCCAAATACATGAAATATTTGGATGAACATGGAGCATAAATGAACTTTTGGATGATAATTGGAAGTAAACAAATTGTTTGGATGAAACTTCCAATTGATTGAATGCATGAATGAAAGTAATTCCATAACAGTTATGACGAATGGAAATTACTAGACTCACATAATTTTCATGTCCAATTTCATCCCAAAAAAAAGGTGTCAAAGGACATGAAACTCGAAGGAACTACATTACGATGCAAAAGGGTGAAATAATAACTTGTGTAAATTAAGTTAAATCACATAGCAAGTTAGGGGTAGGATGTCCACATAATGATGGAATGGGAAAATGCTTGAGAAATTAGTGAATATTAACTACACACATCATGGTGAAAAATATTTTTGTTTTTGCAACAAAATGCATTCCAAAAGAACAAAACCCATAATAGTCCTATTTAACAACTATCTAATGACATTACAACCTAATTTTCTATAGGACTTTGGCATAATATAATAATTTATGAACCTCATTCTAGTTCTAGGATTGATAGTGGATAAATGGTTTTTTAATCCCAACGTACATGGCATATTGCAAAATGTAATACAAGTGTTTACATGGCACCCACAGCCCTCATTTGCCAAGAGACCCATAAATCATGGAAGAAAAATCCATGTAATTACAAGACGAGTAATCAATAATCATTACCTCATATTGCTTATGGTTTTTTGGTGGTCCTGAAAGGAGGTGGTGAATCTGTCCATATCCTAAAGGAGGAATGTTTGAAGGAATTAATAATGTGGCTTCAAGAGTTTGTCCCACCTCCCACTTGTTTTCTTACAAAATGGATAGTTTGAATGTGCCAAGACGACAAGTCTTTTTCCCATTCCTTGTTTTGGGCCAAGCATTTGGATCTAATGGCTTATAGGCATGGGTAGAAAGACCATCACCAAAGAGATTCGGAGGGGCACATGCAGAAGGGTGCTTCACAAGTGCAAAATTGTCATCTCCAACCTAATTAACAAGGGGACATATTGGCTTCTCCGAGAGCAAAAAATTAGCCTCCTCAAATGCCACCACCTCAATTTGAATGAGATTTGTCCTTGCTTGCACATGCCATAAGGAAGGCAAGGTTGGCCTATCAAGTGCATATTTCTTGTTTGTCCCTCCCACACAACGTAGAAGGTCATCATGATAAAACCAAAACTTATGTAATTCAATTGATAGATGGAAAATTTGCCTTGCATTTAGTTGATTAAAACATTTCCTCACCTTCCAAATGTGGTATTCTAATGAAAAGACTAGAGGTTGAGGTCTAGGTGGCAACTACAGCAACAATTTGGACTAGGTCCCCAAATTAACTAGCCCTACACAAGTGTAATTCATTCTTGTCCAAACCAACCCCAAATGCACCTCCTTGTAAGAAGGCATAATACAATGAAGATTGTTTGAATGCTTGCACATAATCATCAGGTGTTGCAGCAAAAAGGCAAGCACCCTTGTTGCCATATTGTTGGAGCCAAATGTTATGAATCATCTCATATAAGTTATAAGTTAGCATATCAGCTTCTTCCTCTAAAAAGAATTTCTATAATCACATAAAAGGAATGAAGTTAGAATTCAGGAAGGATAGATGGAAAATAAAATTTCAATAAAATAATTTGAAGAACTTACATTTATTTTGGAAGAACTTACATTTAACATGAAGCCTCCCCATTGTCGCACACAAAAGTGCCAAAAGCCAACACTAGTAGAAAACCCTTGCTTTTGCAACTATGTTTTCAACTACTATTCAATTACAAACAAAATCAAAAACTACACATATAGTTGCAGTTTTTTTTTGCAACTTGGAAATATTTTTTGCAATTGCTAACCAATAATGTTGAAAAGTACAAGTCGAAAGTGAAATTACAGTCGAAAGTGTATGCCACATGTCAACACCATAGTAATAGCCATTACGTCCTACTACTTGTCAATTTAGTTGAAATTTTTTTACCAATATAGTTGAGGGATGTTGTCAATTACATTCGACTATGGATGAACTTCATCCGTTAACTAAACATGATAGTAACCAAAAATATAATTATAATTTCAATTAGGTTGTAACTATGTAAGTTAAACATTTCAATTATGTTGCAACTATATAAATCAAACATTTGGCTAGTGGTTTGGTGACACATGGCACACTCACAATGTTGACATGTGGCACATTCATAAAATGTGGGGTCAATGATAGTCAAATGACATGTGGCATGTTCACAAATTTTGGGGTCAACAAATAATTAAATGACCGGTGGCACATCCACATCAATAGTTTAGGCCACATGGTGCCTAAGCATAGGCTAGGTCTAAAGTTAGGCACCTAGATTAAACCTAATCATAGGCCATTAAATTTAGGCTTAAGTTAGGGCTAGATTTAGGCACCTATGTTAGGCCTCGACCTAAACCACATGGCAATTAATAAATGAAATCCTATTTCATTTTGTTTAACCTTTAGGGTTGAACCTTTTTGATTGGCTCATCCCAAATGGTTATTAGATTTTCATGTTTATTGTGTTCTCCAACAATCCTAGTGCATTCCTTTATATAGTTTGGAGTCATGGAACGAACACCAAACAATATGGGATAAAGATTTTAGTTGTGACCTCGGGTAAACACACCTATCACCAAACACTTAACAATATTGGATCATTATAACCCTCTTGTTCATGGTATGTTCCTTTTGAAACTTAAAACAATTTTGTAATCCTCCACCTAATGTATCTAAATTTGTAAAAAACGCTACAATATAATGGAAAATGAGCAAAATATGCCCTTTCAAAGTGAAGGGGGTTATGCTTTGGATTTTTTCATAAATGTTTAGTATGATTTTGAAACTTAAGCTTTTCAACTATTATTTTTCTATTTTTCACTGTAAACAAATTTTATAGATTTTGAGATAGTGCATTTGTAGCCTTTGAAATCTTTCAAAATGAATGAGAAATGAACAAGATATAGTTACTAGAAGTAAAAGGGGTATAGAGACAAAATTTGAGACAAAATGTCACTGTTTCTCTTCCTATGTTCTTTGCTTTGTTCCTTTGCTTTTGATATTCAAAGAGCATTTGTAGCTCTTTGTTTTGCACTTCCAATGACATAGAAAAGGTTTAATTTGGTGTTGAAATGAAGGAAAACTCAAAAGTGTTTGGTGATAGAGTACCATTCGTTGTCTACCCTAGTTATAACCCAGTTGCAACTTAATTGTAACTCAAATAGTTGTAATCTAGTTGTACAAGTTAGTTTAAACTTAGTTAGGCCTAGACCTAAACTAATAATCTACTTAACCTAAGTCTAACTACTTACCTTAATTACTTATAGTAATTATTCATAAACTATTTTAAACTATATAATTGTATAATTAAAAAATTAAACATATTATCATCATTTATTAAATAATATGGTGATTATTTTTTGTTTAAAAATTAGCAATTAAATTTATTTATTTGTAAAGTAATTAATTATCACTGAATATTTTTTAAAACTTGAAATTCATTATAAATTTTTATTAACATTTCATTAAACAAATAATTAATTCAAATATAAATATTCAATAATAAAATTTAGATGATAGTTTAATTACAATAATTATTATAATATTTTGATAATTAATAATTGATTACAATTACAACAACAACATTAATAGTAATATTGTAGCTAGTAATTGGGTTAGGCTAGTTATTTAATTATTTTTATTTGTATTTTTATCTAACTTCTTGGAGCTATTAAATGAATTAATATAATAAAATTTTAAATTTTAAAATATTATAGTAGTGTTAAATAACAATAATTTCTGAAATTATATGATAATTTATTAAGTATCTCTATTAAGTATTCTAAAATTTTATAATTTAATCATAAATAAATAAATAAATAAGGAATTTGAATAAATGAAGAAATTATTGGAACTAATAGTGAAAATTAGAATAAAAATTAAATTCTAAAATATATTAATTATGCGTCATTGCATGATATGTTGTAAACTGAAATTGAATCTACGTGGAAATAATAAATGACACATGTATTGAACATATTCCAAAAAAATGTTACTTAAATATCCTTATTTGGTATGTTGTAAACTAAAATTGAATCTACATGGAAATAATAAATCACACATGTATTGAACATATTCCAAAAAAATGTTACTTAAATATCCTTAATTACTTGATATGTTGTAAACTAAAATTGAATCTACATGGAAATAATAAATCACACATGTATTGAACATATTCCCCAAAAAATTACTTAAATATCCTTAATTATTTGGTATATTGTAAACTAAAATTGAATCTACATGGAAATAATAAATCACACATGTATTGAACATATTCCAAAAAACATTACTTAAATATCCTTAATTATTTGGTATGTTGTAAATTAAAATTGAATTTACATAGAAATCATAAATTATGCATGTGTTGAACATACACATTATTAAGTTGACTTATATTTCAGAATTCCTTTCAATTTTATTTTCAAATTAAAGTGTAATATTTATATGCACAAAAAAATTCATCATACATGCTATCAACTCATGTATACAAAAAACATTTACATGTACCTTAATAATTAATGAATCTTTATTGAAATTCTAAAAATATATTTAGACATCGTACATATAAAAATGAATAAACATCAAACTTCCACAAAATTATGAATTATGTATCATTACTTGATTTGTTGTAAATTAATATTTGATTTACAAAGAAATAATAAATTACACATATTGAACTTACATTATTACAAACTCATATTTCAAAATTTCGTTAAATTTTATTTTGAAATTAAAATTTAATATTTAAATGCACAAAAAATATTTGCATCATACATAAACATTCATTTGCACAAATAGAATTTACATGTAATTTAGTGTTTAATGAATTTTTATTGCAATTTAAAGCAAATAGTGATATGTCATGTCTATAAAGATTAATAAACATTAGAGTTCCACAAAAAATATTAATTATGTATCATTATTTGATATGTTGTAAACTAAAATCCAATTTACATATAAATAATAATTAGGTGTATTGAACATGCACAT